>Ga0041059_1001241_pt1 | contig 20390 bp, 17 predicted proteins | sample AraColnosormetaG_FD_56232 | JGI IMG/M metagenome (GOLD analysis project Ga0041059, IMG submission 56232) | Arabidopsis roots microbial communities from North Carolina, USA - Col MF nosort | ecosystem: Host-associated > Plants > Roots > Unclassified | place: USA: North Carolina | collected... | reverse complement strand
ACACGCAAAGATGATCTTAGGCTTATGTGGAACCAACTACAACTTGTGTATTTCACCCATAAATATTTTTAAGAATATTCAGTTTTTGTTAACGATTCGGTTTTTTGGTTCTCGGATTGTAAAATACCAAACTCAGTTCAAACCGATTTATTTTGGTTTGAATTCAATTTTGGCACGGTTAGTTTACCATAGGCAAAAATTCTAACCATAAAGGAAATGTACATGCATGATTGGAGAACAATTTTCTATTCATCCACTAATTTCCTACAAACTTGACAATTTCTTTTAAATTTTCATCAGAAAAACGGTTTTGTTATGTAATTAACTAAACTACTCACAATATTTTTGTTTCTTCTGTTTTTATTTTCTTAACTATTTATTTTCTTTAACACATAATTTCTAAACTAATTTATTTTCCGATTTTAAACTCTTCTATTTTAATAGTTAAAAAACAAAAAATCTAGTCATCAACCCAACTTAATTTTGTAAGTTGCTGCAATTAAACACATACATGTCTCGTTGGCAGAACTAATGTGAAGGCTGGGCCACGCAAGCCTACTAAATCTGGCCCATTTAAAATTAGGTGGTCCACACAGCTAGACATTTCCCCACGTGTCAGACTTGTTTTTCATTAAAAAAAAAATTTTAATCTCTCATTCGAACAAAAAGGATTTATCGAAAAACAAATAAACCCTTTTTTAAGAAATCTGCGGAAAATGTGGAGAAAATCCACAAAAATGAAAAAACCCAACAAAAAAAAAAACGAACAAAACTGATTTCTTCTCTGTTTGGTATCAAAAGAGAAACCTCAGAAACAATGAAAGGCGTCTCCTCCAAAAACCAAAAAGGTTAATTTTGTTCTTCATTTACGTCGAATGCTAGAAATGATTTGGGTTTATCTTGAAACGAATAGACATTCAAAGTTTCATGAATTGGTAAACATACAAAGCTAAGGTTTTTCTATGCAAATGGTGATGGTGGATAGATATAGGGTTCTTGTTTAGTTTGCTTTAGTCTGAAATGTGTTTCTATGGTTTGATTGATTAATGTGCATCATATTCGTAATGTTTAGCTACAATGGTTTTTCTCAAAAGGATAGAGTTTTATGATTCCTGAATCAAGCATTCTCTAACTTTCTTTGTTATTAACATTTTTGTAGTTATTGAATCTCTCTCTGGCTGATTGATTAATGGCTGAGGAGACCGTACGTTTGCCTAATTCGCCGGATGTAAACATATCATGGAGAAGGATTTCTACTGGAAAACTGAGTTTTTTATACACTCAAGAGAAAGTTGTTCCTAATTATCTCAGATCTCCCACTGGTTCTTGTCATGATGCTTGTAAATACGGAAGGAAAGATGAATCTGAAGACAAGCCAAGAGTTCCACATCGCAAAAGGGTTAGCAGAAGCTTTTCTGGAGCTATAAACTTGGATTCACCACTGAGGAAGAAGGCATTGACAAAACCGCTGTTGAGTCCTTCTCGTAGATGTGATTCTGTTGGTGGCTTTGATCATGCGAAGAGCCAAGTTAGAAACTTTTCTAGCGGAGTTTGTGATGTTAAGAAGAGTCATGCAGATGGAACAAATGAAAAGGTAGTGTCTGTTTCTGAATCTAGGTTAGCTGATTCGACTAAGCGAAAGAAGAAGAAGAAGAAGACGGTCTATGTGTCTCGCGGAAGGGCTAAAGAGATTGTTGAACAAAAGAGGCGTGTCACTGCTTTAAAGCTGAAAGCTGTTGCACAAACTGCAGAGATTGCTCTTCGGCGTAGTACTGTGAAGAGAAAGAAGATGAATGGCGGATCAAAAGCTGCAGAACAAAAGAAGGCAGTTATGGCTTTAAGAAGAGCCTCAATGTCCTCAAAAGGCTGTTCTCGATGCTTGAAGACAAAGAAGGAGAGTAATAGCTTGAGTGTTCCTCTAAAGAAAACCAGGAAACATGTAGGTGACAAGTGTAAAGACTTGGTTGAAGAGAAAACTCTCTATGTTATTAAGATGGAAACAGTGGATGAGATTGTTGAATCTGAACTGAACCAGAGGTGTGTCATGGATTCACCTATTGATGATCCAAAGAGCGAAAAGAGCCAAGACAAAGGTGAGTGTATTGAGACTGAACATGAAGATGAGTCTTCTCAAGAAGAGGAAGACGAAGAAGAAGAAGATGAGAATGTGTCTGTCTCTGAAGATAAGAACACAACAAGGGAAGGAAAAAGCAAAGCCTTCTCAGCAGAATCCGCTATAACTGGCAATGCGATGAAACTGAGAATCAGAAGAGGAAAGATTATAGATTTTGGATCAGAAGGAAACAGTCCAAGAAAGCTCAAGTTCAAGAGAGGAAAAATCATTTCCGGAGCTGACACAACCTCGAAATCTGGTGGTAGGAGACGCTTAAAGACCAAAGGAACCAACTTAAGCAACGACAAGGAACAACAACGCAAACCCAGAGTTGTTCTGAAACACCAAGACACAGAGAAGAAGAGAGAATCAAGAGTGTTGTTGTTCAACAAAGTTATTAAGGAAACAGCTAATAAGCTAGTACAGACTCGCAAGAGCAAAGTTAAGGCTTTAGTTGGTGCTTTCGAGTCTGTCATATCTCTCCAAGAAAAGACTTCTTCTGCAACAACATAAACACATAAAAATGATTATACTCACAAGAATCTCTAACTAAATAATCTTTTATTTTTTCTTCACTTGTATTTATGTATGTATGTAAACATATGTAGAGTTTGTAAGAGTGCAATGACTCACATAAGATTCTACAATTTGTGGGAGTTATTATGTGTTATCGAATTTCTAACTGTTGTCTTTCCAAGAATTGACTAAGAAGGTTATGTTTTAAACTTTTGTAACTATAGTTACAATCTGTGAGTACCAAACAAAACTAGGGGCTGAAAAGAAATATAAAACCAGACCCCACGCTCACGCCGTCCTTTAAATGCCATTGACTATGTAGATTCTTTAGCCAACGTGTCATATCTTTAGTGGTTATTGTCGTTTACCTCTATCACAGACTGTCACTCTACCATTCCTTGACTTAAATTAATTTTCCTTTCTTCTCTGCTACATGGAGTAGAAAAAATTAAAGCTTTGAGATTTCTTTCCTTATCGATTTTTCTCTCCGCGAATTGTTCGTTGTTTTCTTCTGGCACCTGATTCTCATCTTCTTTCTTGTGGAATCTGGGTTTTGTTGCGGAGTTTTCGAGGTTCCTCATTCGTTGCTTCTGTTGAAACTCTCTTTTTTTTTTGGGTGGTTTACTTTGTTTTTTTGTTGTTGTTGCTTTCAACCTTTAAATGCCCTAATTTTGAGGTTCTAGTTGTGGTTTTTAAGATTAGGAGCAGAAGCCCTTTCGACTAAAGTTCATGTTAGCTGCAATTTGCTGAAGTATTCACAGTTTTGTTCTGGTAAAGTTCATCTCTTTACTCTTTTTTAAGATCTTTGTGTGTTCTAGTTTGTGGCGTTTTTCTGTATGTGATGACTAGAGATGGGTTTTCAGGAAAAGGATTTAGTGTTCAGATTTCACTGGATTTTCAATAAGAGTCTTGTTCGTGATGTCGTTTTATAGATCTGAGTTACATTGTGGGTGTTGCCTTTGAAGGTCTTGAGCTACTTTGACTTCATTTTGATTGATCTTAGATAATGATGATGGAAAGAAAATGAATTCAGAGTCATTACTGGTCCCTGCGTTTTGCTTGATAAGAAGTAATATCAAGAGATCATTCAATCATCTGAAGTTTCTCTTTTTCTCTTAGCATCATTTTCTGCTGATAAGAGACTTCATAGTAGTGACTGAGACTTTGTGTTTTGTGAAATGTGGGTAAAGGATGCTTTTTGTGTTAATTTCGGTGCGTCTTATTGATTGTTTCGCCATCAATCTAGCTTTGCTCAATTCTTCTTTTCCCACAAGCTCTCTCTGGTTCAGTTTCTCTGTACGTTTTGGATGTTATGGGGCTTGTTTTGAATATGGTTTAGTGGGTTGTCTCATTTCTTGTGGAGTCTGTATCACGTCGTGATGCTTATTATGTTTATGCCCAATAATTCTGTGGATTTAGAAACTGTTTGCTTATGAATCTCAAGTTTAGTGTGGTATTAGGGAACTGATGGATCTCAATTTCTCTCTTTTTAGTTGGAAGCTCTATGTGTTTCCTTCTGTGATTGAAACACAGAGAGAATGATTTTACCAAAGCAGTATTGTTGCACACACTCGCCGAGCTGCCAATGCACCAAAGGCCATTTAAACGAAGACGTGTTGTTATTAGTGTTCCAACATTTGAATTGGAATCCGAAATTAGTTGCAACACTTTCCTGTGTATGCAGATGGTTTGATGATTTCGCCAAACGGGTACTATGGAAAGAGTTTTGCAAGACTCGTGCCCCAAAAATGATGCTTGATTTGCAGTCTAGCGGTAGTCACTGCATTGACGGTAACTGGCGAGCCCTTGGGAAGCTTCTCATCTACTGCTCAGGATGTACACAAGGTGGTCTTTTCAATAGCTCTGTTCAAATCCCAGGCCACTTTGTTTATAGAACCCGGTTCTCAAGAACATTAGGAAGAAGCCTCCTTCCGCCTCAGTGTAGAACTGATGTACTCTATGTTTGTGATCCATGCGAGCATCTTGACCAAGGAGAAGAAGGCGACGTGGGTTTGTTCCGTGGGATTTTCAAGTCATTCCCAACATCGAAAGTTCGGAAAGTGATCATTAACAAGGCGGTTCCTTTTCATCCATCCGAGGTTTGCCCGTATTGTAAAGCTAAGCTATGGAGCATGCTACAAGCTAAGATAATACCTCAGAGTGCCTGCATTCGTTTGGAAGCTTATGAAGACTGCATTGAGTATTTTGTTTGCCTTAATGGACATTTGCTGGGTATCTGCACTCTCGCGCCTTTGTCTGATTCAGAGGATGCAATTCCAAGCGAAGATAACAATCACACAGAGAAGAAACAAGGTCTTTTATCTTTCCTGTAAATTACAAATCAGCTTTTTTTGTCTGACAACAGCAAAGTTCTAACTTGTTTTTTCTGTTGTTTTTTTTTGCAGACAATGGCTTTCCTAGAGAGAACGTATTGAAAAGGAGAAATTCTTTGTTGGGTGGAAGTGAAAATGGACCTCCGCCGCAAAAACGACTGACCAATCCTAATCAGTGAAACATCTGTAAATTTGTGTACTACTGCTAAATTTATTGTATCTGCAGAGATTCTTCAACATTCATATACAGTCAAATTATGATCAACAATTTTCATAACCTCTGGACCTTTGAGACATCAGTACAATGACTCATAAGCTTATGATTTATATAAACTCTCACATTGAGATAAATATTATCAGTCTTTTGTGACAAGTAACTCACTAGAAGTTCTGTACTGAAAAGTCTGAATCTTCTTGGGCTCCAAAAGGTTGCATTTTCAACTACTCTATTTTGAGAAAGCTGCTTCTTCTTGTTCAGCATCTGCTGTTTCTGACTCAATCTTCTTGAATGTGAGCTTTTGCTGAGGTAACTGGCCATTGGAGAACGCTGTGACCTCGGTATCGATCAAAATGCCATCTTCCTCCTTGAAATCTCCTCTCAAGATACCCTTAGCAAGCTCATTCTCAATGTTTTGCTGTATCACACGCTTAACAGGTCTAGCTCCATAGTTTGGATCATACCCTAGGCTTCCAAGAAGATCGACTGCTGCATCCGTGATGTTTATCTTCATTTTCCTGTCTGCAATTCGCTTCTGCACACGTGCCAGCTGTAGAAAGAAAGATTCAATCAGGGTTTTGAATAACAGTTCTTTGTATTGCCATGGAAAAAAACTTCAACTCTGATCAAATCCTTTTTTAAAACAGTCTTATCTTCCTTAATTTTGTGAAGAGATGGCCAAGAAGTAATCTTTCGAATGCTATTAGAATCAAAAGTATGTTATACGTTCAATGGAAAAGTAGATTGTATTAGATGTTAAACTATTCACTAACGAGCATTTTAAAGCAAAATCCAATCTAACTATCCAATTGCCTCCAGAAGCTAACTCTTTTCGATATCAGACTTTTAATGTCATCAGCTTAATCAATTTTGCAATTTTCAAATGAAAGAAACATACCTGTAACCGGACAATGCGGTTGATCTGCTCGCGGTCAAGAGGTTTGAAAACTATATACTCATCAACCCTATTCATGAATTCAGGACGAAAGATTGACCTTGCAGCATTCATCACTCTCTCTTTAATCGTTTCATAAGAGAGCTCATTAGCATCATCATCTGTGTTGTTCAGAATAAACTGCGAACCAACATTTGAGGTCATAATAATGACGGTATTGGTGAAACTCACTGTACGTCCTTGAGAATCTGTGACTCGCCCATCGTCCAAGATTTGGAGAAACACATTGAAGACATCTCCATGAGCTTTCTCAATCTCATCAAATAGAATGACCGAATAAGGCCTTCTTCTAACCGTTTCTGTTAACTGTCCTCCTTCTTCGTAACCAACATATCCAGGTGGAGCTCCAATGAGCCTAGACACCGCATGCTTCTCCATGTATTCACTCATGTCAATTCTCACTAAAGCTTCTTCAGTGTTGAACATATAAGAAGCAAGTGCTTTGGCTAGCTCTGTTTTACCAACACCAGTTGGTCCCATAAACATGAAACTAGCTATAGGACGGCCTGGATCCGAAAGACCAGCTCTTGATCGTTGGATTGCTTCAGCTACCGCAGTCACTGCTGGGTTTTGACCGACTACTCTTTTATGCAATTCTTCTTCCAAATGTAGAAGCTTATCTCGTTCAGACTGTTGAAGTTTTGATACCGGGATTCCAGTCCATTTACTCACAATCTCGGCGATATCGCTACCCAAAACCTCTTCTCTGAACATAGATTTCCCAGAGCTTAAGTACTCGTTCAGCTCTTTCTCTGCTTCATTAAGCTGTCGCTGCAATGAGTTTAAGCTTCCGTATTTGAGCTCAGCTGCACGGTTGAGATCGTATTCACGTTCCGCCTGCTGGATCTCGAGGTTTACTCGATCAATCTCCTCTTTAATCGACTGAAGACGGGACATAACAGACCTCTCGTGCTCCCACTGTTCAGTTAACTCAGCTTGTTTCTCCTTTAATAGCACTAACTCAGTTTCAATTCGATTCAATCTCTCTCTAGAAGCTTTGTCTGTATCATTGGTAAGTGAAAGCCTCTCCATTTCAAGCTTTATTACCGAACGGTCAAGCTCGTCAAGAGCTGTAGGTTTCGAAGTGATTTCCATTTTCAATTTGGCTGCCGCTTCATCGACCAAGTCAATTGCTAGAACACCAATTACCAAATCAGTTAGTAACACTGTCTATTAATGAAGATAATATAATAAAATGGGAATAGCAAAGTATAAACCTTTATCGGGTAGAAACCGGCCACTGATGTAACGGTCTGAGAGGATAGCAGCTTCCACTAGAGCACTATCTGAGATGCGAACTCCATGATGTAGTTCATACCTTTCCCGCAAACCACGGAGAATAGAAATCGTGTCTTCAACCGTAGGTTGATCAACATAAACCTGTTGAAACCTACGCTCCAAGGCTGGATCTTTCTCTATGTATTTCCTATATTCATCAAGCGTGGTTGCACCGATACAACGTAACTCGCCTCGGCCCAGCATCGGTTTCAGCAGATTACCAGCATCCATGGCCCCATTAGTCGCACCTGAAAGCAAAAGAATCAATTACAAATCATTGCAAGAAAATGTATAAACCGTTTCCAAACAATCAAAGGAAATTTGCATACCTGCACCAACAACTGTATGGATCTCATCGATGAACAAAATGATTTGGCCTTCTGAGTCTGTGACTTCCTTAAGCACAGCTTTTAGTCTGTCTTCGAATTCTCCCCGATACTTTGCTCCAGCAATGAGAGCACCCATATCAAGAGATATCAACTGAAAAGAAACCAAAGAACGGTTAAATCAGTGGTTATCCAAATTGTTAAAAACAGAAAAAGAAACAGTTTGATAAGTATTTGAATACCTTTCTGTTCATCAATGCTTGAGGTACATCTCCTTGCACAATCCTCTGAGCAAGTCTGATTCAAAAGTGGAGATGCAATATCTTAGCATTACATACACATATGTGCAACTTCTGAATCTTTTGATGATAACTTACCCTTCTGAAATTGCAGTTTTACCAACACCTGGTTCACCGATCAACACAGGGTTGTTCTTTGTTCTCCTTGAGAGAATCTGAATGCATCTTCGGATCTCGTCATCTCTACCTATCACAGGATCTAGTTTTCCCTCTCTTGCCATTGCTGTCAAGTCTTTTCCATACTTCTCCAACGCCTCATACTTGCCTTCCGGATCTGTCAAACATGATCATTAACTCTCTTATCCACTAAATTATGCAATCAAATTATAAACTATCAACCTCAAATGTGGTTACTAACCTTGGTCAATGACTGATTGTTTCCCTCTAATGGATTCAATTGCAGATTTCAAGCTCCTCTCTGATATCTGAAAATCCTTAAACAACTGTTTCCCAAACCGCTTATCATCAGCAAAAGCAAGAACCAAATGCTCCACTGACACATAAGAGTCCTTTAAATCTTTCTTAAACTGTCTTGCTCTCTGGAACAGAGCTTCCAAATCACGCCCCAACATCGAACCAGCAGCATCTCCATACACCTGAAATCACAAACTTAATTTTCATTAGCCTCACAAACAAAGAAACAACAAATATCAAACCCTTAAAGACATTACATTACCTTTGGTTGGCGTTGAATGAACTTCTCTGTTGCTTCTAGAACCTTTGTGTTATCCACACCGATCTTAGAGAAAATCCTACGAGCTAAACCATTCTTCTGCTCCAAAAGAGCTTTCATTAGATGCTCTGTCTCCACAATCTGTTGCTTATTCTCTTTTGCAACATCTGGTGACGAAACTATCGATTGCCACGCCATTTCTGTGAATTCTTGCTGTGTAAGCTATACAAACATCAAACCCAAATTAGCAATCCAGTACAGTAAAATCCTTCCAGTGTCAATTCCAGATTTGTGATTACTTAAAAATCCTAAAGTTTCAGACTTTACCCTTCCATTAGAAGAAGAAGCTTCACATCGGACAACGAACGGCCGATGATCAAGCCGCCGTGTGAGCCTCGCGCTCTGCTTTAATTTGAGAGATTTGAAGGAACTAGGCTTCGCCGGAAAAGCCGCAGAAGGTTGAAGATGAGAAAACGAATAAATCCTTCGAGTCTCCGTTCCTACACTGACTACACCACTAAACGCCGCCGTAGCAGTCGTCGTAGCCGTCGCCATTAGCTCGGAAATTTAAGAACAGCAAGCAATTGAAAAAGGAAGATCAAATACAACAGGTAGTTTAGCACAAATCCACCAAAACGGCGAGATGTTTACTTAAGAAATCAGCAAAGAGAAACGCTTTTGCTTTCTCGTGTAGTTTTAGCGAGAACCAAGAGAAAAGGTGAAGTAGAAAACTAATAAAGAAGAAGAAGAAGTTGCTAAACGACGCCGGAGTCTTCGTGAACCATCGGGATGTACTTACTACTGAGACCTTCTTCTGACACGTGTTCACTCTCAGAAAACTTAGGATTTTTCGAAGTAGAATTAATATGAACCGTCCAAAAATATAGCAGAAAATAATAATTAATATATAGTTTCCCGAATTTTGGGCCGTTGATAACGAGATTGGCCCACTACGACTGTTAACAGAAACCAAACATTGTTAACCACGGAAATTATGTCAAGTTATATTTCGTGATGATTCACTTTATTCCGTGCAAATTTGTTTGTTACCTAATAATTTCCACGGTGTTGCGAATCCGAAATACAATAGAAACCAAACCTCAAGCGATCAAAAAGCCAATCATGTCATGTCATGTCAGAAAAAAGAATTACAAGGAACAAGAGCAAAAGGTATTGAAGAAGGCTCAAGAACAGAATGTGAATCTCCCAAGCTTTTTTAACTCTCTCTACTTGTCTTGCACAATTGTTAACAACGAGCTCCAAAACATAAACAGACACATTTGTTCTGTTTCAGATCACCTTTAGGCTTCTTCTTCTTCTTTTCTGTTTTAAACCATTAGCAAAGCAAATGATCTTCAGATTCTCATACAAATGCATAACCTTAACAGATGAGGTTTTCAAACAGTATATACTATGAACAATGCTTAAGAATCTAAAGATTACCTTTTTCAGTAACTTGATGTTGAATTATAACATGCATTGTGGTGACAGCACCTGAGAAATTGCCGACGGGACTCCTGCAATCTCCAACCGTTTTGTTGTTCTCCAATATTCTACCCGCGCTTATCAGTTTAACATCTTTCACTGTCTTTGGCCCGTTCTCCTTATCTGCTCACATTCATACAAACAAGCAAAACCATAAAGGGTTAATCAATTTCATATCTTTCAGTGTCTTTGCCACATTCTCCTTAGCTGCTCAAAATTATACAAACAAGCAAAACCATAACACCAATGACTCACAATCAGGTTTTGATATTATCACAGATATAGGCGAAAAACCAATGCAGGTCCTCATGGAGAAGCGAGAAGGCGTTCTTGTTAAGTCCAGTGCAGTGCAGGACTAATGTAACTAGCCTAGGGGTGATGCAGGGAAGTGTAGCTTTGCCAGCTCAGTAATAGACCTCATCGGTTAGTTGAGAGCTGAAGGTTTAAGAAGCTGATTGGTCTAGATAATTTGGGGGCATTGGGGAGAAAGAAGAGTTGTACAGAAATTACTCTCTCGTTTGCTCTAATTCTGTTTCAGTCTCTTCTTACGTTTGGTCATTGATTTATCTTTGTAACCAGTTTCTCAAGGATCAATAAAGAGGGCAATGAGTTTCTGAACCTAACAAAAGGCTAAATATGAAAGTTTCTTTACAATGCAATTCTAAAGTCTAAACCATTCTAGTCATGGAGAAATCGCCAGACCGATAAAGCTTAACGCGGCTTTATCTCATTGCATAAATGAATATCATCAATACATGTAAAGCAGAGTAAGAGCATAGACACTGACCTCTTGGCCACTGAGCAACAACGGTTTCTTTCAATGTAGCAACGGTAGTAGCATCAGGAAACAATTTAGGACCGATATCAGAACCATCGTTAAGCCGGAACTTAATCTCTAATTGATCCTTCACCTCTGCCATATATCTCTCTAAAGGAATGACCTAACAAGAACTCAAAACGAGACAGTGTATCAAGAAGTTCAACCGAAGCAACCGAGATTTGAGCTTTAAAAAACTCTAAATTGAAACCTCGTTTGCTTTGATCCTATCTGCAATAAATCAAAAACAAGGAACCAATTGTTTCACACAAGAACAAATTCTCAAGCAGCTACAAAAACATGTTTTCTCTAGCTCAAGTCTCAATGTGAACCCTAATGAAACTTATGGATTGGTAGATGATCCTGAATGGTGAAAATGAATATAAGAAACGCATTGATCAAATAATATGAATCCTAAGAATAGCAAAGATCATTCCTTGAAAATATGATCGATCATGAATCGTATTATCTCCGAAAGGAACAACAAAAGTACCAATGGAACTCAATCTGGTATTAGATTAACCGATGGAACACGAACAAAAAGAAACCCTAATTAGGTGTTCTTACTTGGGTCCGCTACTGATCTGAGTTTGATGAGGAATCAGAGAAGGATCTTCGAAACCTCACATCACAGAGGAGAGAAGAAAGAGAGAATGATTAAGAGAGATCTCACTCATAAGGTTTGAGAATAAATTGCAGCCAAAATGTTCCCCAAATCCTTTTTATGTCCTTGTTCTTCTTCTTCTTCTTCCCATCTCTACGCCAATTAAAATGCTCTACCTTTTAAATTCCTTTTAAAAATAATAATTATATTACCAAATGCTCTCTGTACATTGATATGATCTCATTTTTATTTGTACATTCAAAAGCTATTGGAGATTTTTGTTTGTTTGGTTAATCATCAACGATCTTTGTAGAGATTACATTCAAAATCACAGCTCGAAAAGATTAGGAACTGAAATGATGATATTAATAAGAAATGTGGAGCAAATAGCAACAAAACAAGTGTATAAGTGTGTTCCTCAATTTATCAACAACTGGCTTTTCTGGTCATAACCTCTCCCTCTCTCTCTTAATAACCAAAAAAGAATTATAAACCCAATCTTTCTTTCCCCATTCTTATAAAAAGATTCAAGAATTGGATTCTCCAAAAGAATTTCAAAAAAAGGGTAACCTTCTATTTTACAGAAAGAATGAATCTTTATCTCTCTCTCTCTCTTTCTCTTATGCAACCTTCCCTTCGCTGCAACCAAGTTTCTCTTATGTATGTGGCAAACTAAATTTCTGATTCTTCCTTCTTTAGACTGAGTGTAATATCTGCAGACTGCCTTGTCTTTTTTACTACTTCTCCTCTTTTACACCTGTAACTACCTTCATGATCATACACCTGTAACTCTTACCTTCATGATCATCTCAAAGTTTCGGTTTTCCTACTCCAATATGTGACAGTTCTTGATGAAATCATTTGAGTAGTTGACGTATTTGGTCCAGAATGGCCGCAGATGCTCGAAACCAATCTCCAGCCATGGCTTTGACTGCCCATTGTAGTGGATCACTGCTGCTTTCTTCACATTTTCTATGTTGGTCTTGCTCTGGTAGCCTAATCCTAGCATATGCCATGACGAGTCTATTATGTGTACGTGACCCTTGAACGCGATAAGAGCAGGAGGCAAGGTTCCAAGTTTCCACATTGTCAGATTTGACTTTAGATTCTGTTCCAAAGCAAAAGTAAACAGAGTAGATTAGAGAGGTAACTTTAGATTCTGCTAAAGAAAAACAAAAAAGTGTAAGCTTATTCGATAGAGTTACCTCTCTAAGCCAAGAGTGATACGTTTCTCTGATATTTGTTTTCCTCCAAGCTTGTAGATCGAAGATATTCATACCATATGCCCAAGCACATTCTTCAGGATCTAAATGCTTTGCGATGAGCGGGTGAGAGAAATTGAAGTAGTTCCTTAAACGCTTTGACATCACCCATTCATCTTCACCCCTGCAAGTCTCTACTGCCCCATTGACCTTACCACCGAGGTCAACATCCCAAAGTGGAGTTAAGTCTCCCTGGACAACTATATCATCGTCTAAGAAAACCACCTTGTCCAAGTTCGGGAAAAGCTATTCCAAAAAAAGAGACGAAATTGGCAAATGATTTAGAATCCCCATGAGTTCTATTGCAAGTTCAAACTAGGGGATAAAGATTTACCTCTGGTATATATATTCTAAGATGGTTGAGCAAAGATATGTATTTTGGACTTCTAGACTGCAATTTTGAAGCAAATGTTCGAGGAGTTGTTTCGGTGAGGTTTGCCCCAGCGACATGATTCCCATGATAATAGTCCCTGACACCATTATGGCTTTCCACAGCTTCCAAAACCGGAACATTCTCTCTCGTCAACCAGTCAAACTGATGAACACCTTTAACCTCAACAATTGCTGGTGCAACAGAATTAAGCGCAAACCATGAATGCATACCCGCATAGGTTTTCTTGTCTGTAATGATGTGAAAGACAATTTTCTCGGGTTTTGAAGATGACTGAACAGCGGATGAGACCACAACTGAGGCAGCCAAAATATTGTCCGTGGACAAAATAAAGTGGTGGTAAGCATTATCTGAAAGAACAGGGAGAAACTCTGGTGAAGGAAGCTGTCTTCGAGCATGAGCATTGGAGGAATATTCATCTGTCAGTCTTAGAGAGAGACAATGAATGCCTTTGGGAATGGAACTTGCTGCAAAGTGCTTGTTCATAAGTTCTGCAAATTTCGATTCCCTCATATCACGTTCAAACTTCTCCATCTGTTCAAGACAAGATAGAGATATATCACATATGATAATCTTCCCATTGATATGGCTCACTTTAGAGAGCAACAAGAATTAACAAAGATCTCTTCCAAATGCAAATAAAAAAGAAAAGAAACCAACTTGACAATTGCAAGAGCCACAGATAGATGCAAAATATTTTCTAACTAAACAAAAACAAATGTCCTTTTGATGCAAGTATATAATATGTAGGATCAGAAATAATTTCAGATTAGACAAAGCGTACCATGGCTCGCAGCACAAGAGCAAATGTTTTTGCATCATAGTGGTTATTCTTCATATCGGAAACAAGTTGACTAAAAGAATTTGGAAGCTTCAAACCATCTGGAATTTCTTGAGTGCTTACTTCGTTTAGAATTTTATAAAAGTCTCTAGCTAGTCTCTGTAGCAAGAGAAACATGAGATAAATAAATTCACAATATGAAAAGATACTGAAAATTAGCCGACGAAAGAAACCACTCACCTCTGAATCATCTACCCTACCAAGAAGACGTGGACCTATCCGCCTCCCTAAACAATCTGAAAGTAAGAAGCAAAGGGGGAGAAACTTTAATGAGAGGGTCACAAGAGCACTGGGGAGATACATGGAAGCTGATCATTCAATTGAAATTAACACCGATCTTGAATGGAAAACCTCAACACATGAACACACAGCATAAAGATAAATGTAGAGGGAAAAAGACCCTAAAGACATATAATTTGGTTCAAATCTAGTAATGCAGAGAAATCTTAACACACAAAAAAAAAAGGAATTCAACAAAATTTGTCATTCAGCTCCACAATCCAACAAAATGCATTGATATGGAAAAGTGAGAAATAGATGGTGAAAAGTATATGTACACCTAACAATTAAGGTAGTACAGCTCAATGAAAACCAGGATCTTACAAAATCATTAGTGGGGACCTAACAAGAAGAATCCAAAATCAACCAAACGTTGTTGACTTAAGCCAATCCAAGTACAATCCTAAGCATCACAAATGGATACAACAAAAAACTAACAAGATGTTTTTGCCAAGGAACAACACTAAAGAAGAAAACTTGTAAAACGTTTCTATCCACAACAGAGAATCCTTGAATTAGGCAACAGAAAACTTGAGATCCGAACCAATTAAGATGAAAAAGAGAACAAATGAGATTACCAATGGAGGAGCATTTGTTGACACCCTCAAGGGTAACAACAGCGGTGAGAATGAAAACAAAAGGCAACAAGAAAGCGAGGATTAAGATGGTGTGGAAGAGAGTTCGGTAAGAGATGTGACGAGCTGCGACCTTGATCTTCATCAAGTCAATAAACTCATTGCTGCTCGAAATCGTAATGCTTCTCATACTCGGCGATATGTGAAGCTGCATCCTCCTTGGTAGTGCAGCCCCACCACAGTGACAACAGAAACCGATTCCGAAAAAAACCTAATTCCTGACAACAACAACAACAACAATCCCAAACCCAACATCAGATCCGATCAGATTCCGCTTCTCCGATCCCGATTTCTCTCCGATTCTCGATCTCAATTCCGTCTCTGTTTCGTTCCTTATAGCTATTCTTCTTCCTTGTGGTCTTCTCCCAGACCGCATTTGGATATCAGAACCACCCAATCCGAATTTTGAGATTCCCGCCTTACTCCTCTGGGAGATTGTTGCTTCAAACAATTGAACACGAGAATCCAAAAGGGTTCGCCTCAAATTCACGTCTTGTGAAGATATTTCAAAGAGCCTTCCTCACAGATCAAGATTCAAAATCAAAGGAGCTGAGGAAGAAGAAGAAACAAATGAGAGGAATAACAACACAACGAGCTTTTTTTTTGTTCTCAGTGATTTTGCCGGTGGATCTAAGCAAAACAAATAATAAAACTATAAGGGAAAAAAATAATAATAATAAAATTTCAAGATCTAAAATTATAATTAAATAAATTGGTGTCTTGACCTTGAGTTTAGGGATTGTTTTATAGAGAGCTAATTATAACATTGTCTCCACCTATTTTCATGGCTAAGCAAGAGTTTTGCTTTTTCATCTTTCCTCTTAAATGATTGATATAAACTAATTTTAATCATACTTAATTATTAAAATTGACTATTAAACTGATCAATTAATTACATAAAGAATAATATGTTCTGTTCAAGATCATTAGACAATGACACCCTCTTCCTAACTTCTTACTCATGTTTTATATAACAAAATAGAAAAATTAATTGTAATTGTACAAATAGACCAATCTAAACCTATTGATTAGAAGTTTAAAGAAAATTATATTTATATTTAGTTGATTAATTTGGCCAAAATCAACTTGTAATAGTTCTGAAAGTTAGACAGACGTCTAATATATATGGTCCGTATAATAACGCTAATATGAAAAGAAGAGAAAAATATCCCATGTAAAAAAACTTTTTTTCTAAAATAATCATTATAGACTACAAGCGAATAAAAAATGTAACATAGTAAATTGAGGTCGTCCACATAACAAATGACGTGAATTACAAGTGATTTGATTTTGTACGCTAGTTCAACAATTTAATGTGCTCAAGAGAAAAATAAGCAACTGGATGATGATACCTTTCTCTTGGAAAAAATGGTAGATCAAAATCCCATATTGATGTAAATTAAAAATATAGTCTTACCGGGTAGGTCCAATTTCATCATAGGGAATTTTTTTCAGAATTAGTTACGAAAATACCGTACCACTATGTCGTTTTCGTTTAAACATATAACAAAGAAAAAAAGTAGTTGTTTTGGTCAGGAAAAGTAGTTATTTAATTTCATTTATATGCTCAAAAGTTTTGTTGAAATACCATATAGACCGACCGACACATTCAATTATGACTTTTCAAATCAACAAAACTTGACTCGAACCGGATTCAAACCCGAGTTATTCCAAAGAAACAAAAAAAAGATGCAATTGAGAGGAAAAGTTGCTAAAACAACTTCAAGAAAAAAACAGAGCAAAAAGTCTCAAACTTGACTGTCAAATTATGTACAACTTCGATTCAGAAACTGAAGACATTTCTAGAAAAAAAAGAAAGAAAGAAGTATGCTTTATATCTTCACCATCCTCTGTTTTAAATCTTCATGTGACCACCTACTAAATCCTGAACCGAGCTGAAACTCTTTGGACGGATGCTACACTTCTCACTGAGCATCTCACAGAGTCATCCTGGGTTCAACTGATTCCTCTATGCCATTCTTCTTGTTCTTACATTTGCTCATCCGATGAAACGTCTGATGACCCCCTAGAGCTTGATAAGACGAGAATATCTTGTTGCACAACCTGCATCGATGCTCAACGTTCTTCTTATCAGATTGCGTGAGCATATCAGTATCTGAAGAAGTACACTCCATAGCTCCTACTCCAAGCTCAATTCTGTAAAACCTAGATTCAAAGTCGCCAGCTTCTCGCATTTTCCGCTGATCAAATTCATGCTTATCTTCTAAGAAACTCACTGGTTCTTTCCATGTTTCTTCCATCAGTGTTTGCTCATTACTCAAAAACTCAGGACCAAATTCACCTCCATTTCGATCCAAAGCACACTTGTGTCTCAAGGAACTCGCTGGACCTTTGAATGTCACAGGAGTAGTAATCTCTTCTTCTAGCAGTCTTTGCTCATTACTCAAAAGTCCGGATTCAAATTCACCATCTTTTCTCCGTTTCTGCTGATCCAATCTGTTTTCGTCTCTCAAGAAGCTAGCTGGTTCTTTCGATGTTCCATAACTACTAAACCCTTCTTCCATAAGTCTTTGCTCATTACTTAAAACCCCAGATTCCAATTCACCACCTTTTCTCGGTTTCTTGTTGAGCAAACAACCCAAATCATAGCTACTTTCAGGTGTTTCAGGAGTAACACGTACTGCCTCAGAAAGACTTTTCAATTCGTCTACAACCTTGGGAGCACTCTTAGACAATAGAATCAAACAATCCGCCACTTCTAATTCTTCATCAGTCGCATCAAAAATAGAACTCGGTTCAAGAAACGTAGTAAATAAAGTCTTCCCAGACCTACCAAGTCTTGATCTTTTCTTCTTCTTCACAAACCCAAGGCTACGAGACAGAGTCATCAAGGATTCTTCACAAACCTTCTCGTTCGGCGATAAATGCATCATCGAGCGATGATTCTTAAAATATTTCTCGTACCGAAACCCTTTTCCACATTCTTCGCATCGAAACAAAATCTTCTTCATTGGTTCCGGAGATTCCTGGGTTTTCTTCTTCGAGTTTTCCCTTAGACCATAGTAACAAGTAACATCTTGCTGTTGGTTCGTAGACTTTTCTGTTTCTTTCTGTGACCGAGTAATCTTGAGGTCTCGCAAAGCTCCATTAATGGGTTTATGGAGATCTTGATGTTCGTCTTCCATTTAGGCGCGAAATACACGGGGTTTGTTGATAAAGAAGAAGTCGATGAAGGTAACGATGAGGTAGATGATGTAGAGACAGATAAGGAAGCAACAAACACAAGCCGGACTCATTATCAAAGAACTATCAGATGAATTGAAGAAAAAGAAAGTTTATGCTCTGTTTCTTGTCACGTATCCGAGAAAAACTGAGAAAGAAAGCGTCGGAGAAACAGTGAAGCTTTAGAAAGAAAAAGGTAGATACTATCGAATCAAACGAAGAATACAAATCTTTTGAGTTTCTGTGATTTTTCGGGAGAACAAGTGAGCGAAGTAACGTCATGAAGGGGGCATTTTAGTAAATCGTCAAGAAAAGAGGGAGCGAAAACTTTGGTTTTAACTAGAAGTTTCCATGTGGCAATCACATGAGCCGCGAGTAATTGGAAAAATAATTTAACAGAACATCTTTTACTCTTTTTAGTAACTGCAGTAGAAATCAACTTGGGAAAACTTTTATATTATGAAAGTAATATTCGAAAAGCTTACAATATTTGATAACCCAAGGTACATAATTACCAACAAGAACCAAACCTAAAATCTCTGTAGGAATTCATAATAGGAAGAACAAAAGAAACAATTATTGATCAAACATACTGTAGTTAAAGATATATGGAAAAACTCATGAGAATTCGGAAAAAATGGAGAAAAAAGCTAAGGAAGAGGTTTGGTTGTTGTTTAGGCAAGAGCAGGCATGTCCTTGAGCCACTGGTCCAATGGCTTACCAATGGAGTAAACAATAAACCCAATCTCCCTGAGTTTATCAGCGTCGACCACGTTTCTACCGTCAAAAACAAAAGCCGGTTTCTGCATATTCTCAAAGATCCGCTGGAAATCAAGTTTCTTGAACTCGTCCCACTCGGTTAAAATGCAGATACCGTGGGCGTCTTTGGTTGCAGTGTATGCGTCCCAAGCGACTGAGACTTGCTTCACAGTGGTGGGGCTCATGGGCTGGAGATGAAGTGGGTGGTCCCAGTCGAATTTGTTCATGGTTAAGTCTCTTTGGATCTGCTCTTCAGTGACTTGTGGGTCGTAGATGCTGAGACGAGCCTTGTCACCTAACAGACCTTTGCAGACATCAATGGCTGGAGTCTCTCTAGTGTCTCCAGTGTCTTTCTTGAAAGCGAAGCCGAGAACCGCAATCTTTTTGTTGGAGACTGTGTTAAACATTGAAGAGACAATGCGGTTAACAAATCGGGTTTTCTGGTAGTCGTTGATCTTGATGACTTGTTTCCAGTACTCAGCAACTTCGGGTAAGCCGTTGCATTCGCAGATGTAGACTAAGTTGAGAATATCTTTCTGGAAACAAGATCCTCCGAACCCAACACTAGAGTTCAAGAACTTGGGACCAATACGAGAGTCTTTGCCCACAGCATAAGAGACCTCTGAGACATTGGCGCCAGTTGCCTCACAGAGAGCGGACATTGCATTGACTGATGAGATTCTCTGGGCTAGGAAGGCATTAGCTGCAAGCTTGGAAAGCTCGGCAGACCATAGATTGGTGGTGAGGATTCTCTCTTCAGGGACCCATTGGGCATAAATGTCTTTCAAGGCTTTGACGGCTGCAAAGCCTTCAGTTGTTTCACGACCACCGATGAGGACACGGTCAGGCATGAAAAGGTCTTCAATAGCGGTTCCTTCAGCAAGGAACTCAGGGTTTGACAGAATCTGGAATTTGATTCCTTTGCTGTTGTGTGTAAGAATCTTCTCAATTGCCTCTGCGGTTTTGACAGGAACAGTTGATTTCTCAACAACAATCTTGTCGGAAACCGAAACATCGGCAATCATACGAGCAGCGCTCTCCCAGTAAGTCAAATCCGCAGCTTTGCCAGCTCCAAGACCACGGGTCTTAGTAGGGGTGTTGACAGACACAAAAACAATGTCAGCCTCTCTCACATGTTTCTCAACATCGGTGCTGAAGAAGAGATTCTTTCCACGGCACTGCTTAACGACATCATCAAGACCAGGCTCATAGATCGGTAACTGATCACTGTTCCAGGCATTGATCCTTGGCACAGAGATATCAACAACAGCTACTTCAACAGATGGACACTTTAGAGCAATGACAGCCATGGTTGGACCACCAACATATCCAGCTCCAATGCAGCAAATCTTCACCATTTTGCTTGTAAACTGAATCACCTCCTGTGAAAAAAAAAAAAAAAAGTTTAACGTCAAACTTCAAAT
>Ga0041059_1001240_pt1 | contig 20399 bp, 17 predicted proteins | sample AraColnosormetaG_FD_56232 | JGI IMG/M metagenome (GOLD analysis project Ga0041059, IMG submission 56232) | Arabidopsis roots microbial communities from North Carolina, USA - Col MF nosort | ecosystem: Host-associated > Plants > Roots > Unclassified | place: USA: North Carolina | collected... | reverse complement strand
AAATTGATCTCGGTTCGGTTTACTTTGGTTTAGAGAAGAAAACCAAAAAAAATAAGACACGCGATGGGTTTTTGAGAATGAGGTGCGTGGATCCAAAAAGGCATGATTTTTGTGGATTAACCCCCTTTAGAAATCGTAGACACGCGCTCAACGCGACATGGGTGAGACTGAGTGTGGAATCACACGATTGGTAAAAGTGGGGTATGAAGTGGAGCTCTCCCATTGGCTAAAAAACTAAAAATAGTAGACATGTAGCTCCTATCCTCCTCTGATAAAATTTATGCTTCTTATTTACGAAATTTTGCTCAACAAGATGCGAAAGAGTAAGAGAGCAACCTGAAACCTGAGAGTTAAGGATCTGAAAGAGAACACCTCTGAGAAAGTTCAACAGTCACGTAACTGGATTTCTGCAATACTTCCCTGTTACGAAGCAATCACCAAAAAATGTAGTTAGAACACAGTGATTAATTTGTAAGAGAAGTACATAAGTAGAAGAAAAATGAACTTCCCAATTGCTACTAGACCAATGTCAAAATATAACACTGCACTGCATAGACGAGTGCAATATAGTTGAGATGAAACACTTACCTCCTTGCAAAGACGGTAGAGACGCAGAGGATTGAGTACTTTCTTCATCAAGTCTCAGCAAGATGAATGCAGAGGATTGAATACTCTAAATCTGTCCTAAGATCTTTCCTCAAGAAGATTTTATATAATTTGACAAGCTTTTTCAAAGGCTGGTCTAAGCAGAAGATTGAATATATCATGTTGCCCCAGTACAACACAAGATAATATATGCAGAAACTTGAATTCTTCTTTTTTCTTAGCAGAGAAACTTGAATCTCAGAGATTATTGGATATCATTTCAAGTATTTTATAACGTCGTCCCAACGCAACTGTCGTTTAAGCAGAAACTTGAATTTTTCAATCTTAGGACACCATTTTATAGTCCCATCAACAAGCAGAAACTTGAAATTCAGAAATCGGGACATCGTTGAATGTTGAATCATGTTGTCATCCCAACAAGATGATCTATAGCTTTTATTGCAGACACTCGAACTCTTCAATCTGTTATTCAAGAAGCCTTATTAAAAGGTTATTCTCCTCCATCAGTGCAGTCAATTGAGTATTATATTGCAGGACATTTTCCCTTTAGCAATATGCAGAATATGAAATTTTTGTCATGATGTTTAAGCAAACTTCTCAGTCATACATTATTAGAGAAGCTTGAATAGAGGATATTTTTTTACCTCAAGCAGAATATTGATCTTCTCATGATGTCCTAGCAATGCATCTCTCTAAGCAGACAAATGACCTGAAATATCTCATATCTCAACTCTAGTCTCAACACATAAACAAGCCTCTTATAAAAAGGGCATTTGTTCTTCCTTTAATTGGATGTTTTTTTGCTGCCTCAGTCAAGCAACCATAGAGAAGCCTTATGAAAGGACATTGTTCCTCCTTTAATATGCAGATATATTTCATGCTCCAAACATCCAATTAACAAGCCTTATCTTAAAGGACATTTACTCTGATTCATCAAGCAGAGTATTGAATATTGTATCAATGCTGCCCCAGCTCAGCAATAGTATTTTACCTCAAGCAGAATATTGATCGTCAACATGATTGTCCCAGTCCATCACGATATGAGATTTTGCAGACTATTGAATTTTCCTGTCGAGAAGCAATCATAATATGGAGCTTTTGCAGAATATTGAATTTTTGTCATGATGTTTAAGCAGATACTAGAACATCAACAAGAGAAACTTGAATAAAGAACATTTTTCCTCAAGCAGAACATTGACCATCATCATGATGTCCCAGCTCATCAAATTATAGAGTTATTGCAGACTATTGAATCTTCCTATCGAGAAGCATCGTTAAAAGAATTCTTTATCCCATCAATATGCACAATATAGCAGAGCAGACACTTGAACTGCTCAGACATCATTAGAGAAGTCTTACTAGATGTCATTTTTACTCCACCAGAACATTGATCATCATCATGGTTTCACAGCCCATCAAGATATAGAGTATTTTGCAGACTATCAAGAAGCCTTAATAAAAGCATCATTAAGCAGAATGTTGAATTATCATGTCCCCAGCCCGACAAGATAGAATTTTAGCAGATAACTGAGATTCTCAACCTCAGAAACATCATTAGACAAGCCTTGAAAGTACGTTTTTGTTCCTCCTTTAATATGCAGATCATTGAACATTATATTGCTGTCCCAGCCCAGCAACAAATTTTTAAGCAGATAATTGAATATTTTATTCTCGAAGCACCCAATTAACAAGCCTTATCTTAAAGGACATTTACTCTCATTCATCAAGCAGCAGAGTATTGAATCTTGTATCAATGCTGCCCCAGCTCAGCAAGATATAGAATTTGGGATATAGTTTTGACAAGCTTCATCATGTCCCCAGCTCGACAAGATAGAATTTTAGCAGATAACTGAGTTTCTCAACCCCAGAAACATCACAAGACAAGCCTTAAAAATATCGTTTGTACCTTTATCAATGTGCAGATCATTGAATATTGTGTTGCTGTCCCAGTCCAGCATAAGCAGACAATTGAATTGAAAGTTTCTAATATCACAGCAAGCATAAACAAGCCTTATGAAAAGGACCTTTTTATTCCTCCTATACATTAAGCAGATCATTGAATGATCAATTGCTGTCCCAGTCCAGCAATACACATCTTTAAGCAGATATATGAACTATAAGTTTGAATCTCGAACTCCCACAAACAAGCCTTATAAAAAGGACCTTTTTATTTCTCCTATAATAAGCAGATCATTGAATGATCAATTTGCTGTCCCAGCCCAGCAAGATCTCTTAAAGCAGACATATGAACCATAAGTTCGAATCTCGCAACACCCATTAATAGCCTTATAAAAAGGACAATTGTTCATCGCTTAATAAGCAGATCATTGAATAGTATATTGCTGTCCCAGCTCAGCAAAGCAGATAATTGAATATTGTATCAATGCTGTCCCAGCTCAGCAAGATACATACTTTTGACAAGCCCTTACTTGAGAGGACGTTTATCTCTGTTTTCAAGCATGATCATGCTTGTTTAGGCAACACCGGACCGATAAAGGGACAATTTTCCCAAGTAGAAACCGGACATACAACAATCATAAGTGTTGTCATCCCTTTCTTTTGGGTTTTAAGAAAACCAAAAACAAAACTTTGGAAACACCTAAGATTCGAATAAAACAGATGAAACTTTTTTAAAAAAGCTAAGATTTTTAACAAAAAAAAAAGTTTTGAAAAAGCTTCTTTGCAACAAACGAAATTCTTAAAACAGGTTTGAAATCAAAACCCTAATTTGAAAATCTTAAAACAAAAAAACCCTAATTTGAAACAAAGCAATGGTTTTAAAATCTTAAAATTGAAACCCGACTTCAAAATCTAAAACCCTAATATGAAGATTCAATTGGATTGTTAATCAAAAAATAAAAGAGGTTCGAATTCGATAAGAACAAACATTGAATCGGAAAAAAGTTCATGGAATACACAATCAGAAACTCTTAACAAATTAGATAAAACCAAACCTTGCGGTGGTGATGACAAACTTGGAGAAACTCTTAATCGCTCTCCATGGAAGAAGAAAAACGAGAGCGAGAGGAAAAACAAAGACGAGAATGGTGAGATTGAGAAACATCTGCTGTTTAAATAGGATCCGATTGACCGTTGTAAAGAAAAAAGGAAACAGCCAGCAAAAAGGAATCCTTTTTCTCCTAAGATGTCTTAATGGGCTTCATTAAATTATTATGGCTTTACATAAACATTATCGGCCCATATTTCCTTTTTCTGCTAAGATGTCTTAATGTGTTTCATTAAATTATTATGGGCTTAAACAAACATCATTGGCCCATTTGTTTTTGTTTTTTCTGAGCATATGTATATGTAACGTTTGTATGAGTAATTGAGTATGAGTATGAGTATCAGTGTATCAACAACAACAACAAAATTACTTACAAGTTTCAACGAATATAAAAACCTCATGAGAAAATAGTTTTTTTCTCTATAGATATCAAATATCGAAACTTTGTTGAAACTTCCGACTAGTTAATCATGGAAGTGATCCTTTAGGTAAGGAATCCCATAAAATTTTATGCGTAAATCATCTAAACCAAAAACCCAAATTTGCATAAAGTATAATCAAACATGAATTTATCATCACCCATTGCGTAAATTCGTAACACATGCGGATTGCTTATACATGGCTTATTCGTTAGTAGTTTATATTGTAAGCTTTATTTAGGTGTAATGTTTTTGAAATTTACTTCAATCATGAGAAAATTAATAAACGACGATGTGTCTGTTTTAATGTATTAAACGACAATGCAAATATGCGTTTCAAGCTTCACGACGTTCACATTCGTCGGGGACTTTGTTGTGTAGCTGATTCTTACATTTCTCCGGCATCGATTAATTCAGGAATCAGAGCTCTAATTCAGAAAGGAGAGTATCTACAAGCTCTGCATTTATACTCTAAGCATGATGGTTCTTCTCCTTTCTGGACTTCCGTTTTCACGTTTCCTTCTCTACTTAAAGCTTGCTCGGCTCTTACGAATCTCAGTTATGGGAAAACCATTCATGGTTCGGTCGTCGTGTTGGGATGGCGATATGATCCTTTCATTGCAACCTCGCTTGTTAATATGTATGTAAAATGTGGGTTTTTAGATTATGCCGTCCAAGTGTTCGACGGTTGGTCTCAGAGTCAGAGTGGAGTTTCTGCTCGGGATGTTACTGTTTGGAACTCTATGATTGATGGGTACTTCAAATTTCGAAGATTTAAGGAAGGGGTTGGTTGTTTTCGTCGGATGCTGGTGTTTGGTGTAAGACCTGATGCTTTTTCCTTATCCATTGTTGTTAGTGTTATGTGTAAAGAAGGAAACTTTAGGCGGGAAGAAGGGAAACAGATTCATGGATTTATGTTAAGGAATTCGTTAGATACTGATTCGTTCTTGAAAACTGCTTTGATTGATATGTATTTCAAGTTTGGTTTATCGATAGATGCGTGGAGAGTTTTTGTGGAGATTGAGGATAAATCGAATGTTGTACTATGGAATGTGATGATTGTAGGGTTTGGCGGTAGTGGGATCTGTGAATCTAGCTTGGATTTGTATATGCTTGCAAAGAATAACAGTGTCAAGCTTGTTTCCACTTCATTCACTGGAGCTCTTGGTGCGTGTAGTCAAAGTGAGAATTCTGGTTTCGGTAGGCAGATCCATTGCGACGTGGTGAAGATGGGACTTCACAATGACCCGTATGTTTGTACTTCTCTACTGTCAATGTATTCAAAATGTGGTATGGTTGGTGAGGCAGAAACTGTCTTCAGTTGCGTTGTGGATAAAAGACTTGAGATATGGAATGCTATGGTTGCAGCTTATGCAGAGAATGATTATGGGTACTCTGCTTTGGATTTGTTCGGTTTCATGAGGCAGAAAAGTGTCTTGCCTGATTCTTTTACCTTGTCGAATGTTATATCCTGTTGCAGCGTATTGGGATTGTATAACTATGGCAAATCAGTCCACGCAGAACTGTTTAAGAGACCGATACAAAGTACGTCTACAATAGAGAGTGCTTTACTCACTCTGTATTCCAAGTGTGGATGTGATCCTGATGCTTACTTAGTCTTCAAATCAATGGAAGAAAAAGATATGGTTGCGTGGGGCTCCCTGATCTCAGGACTTTGCAAGAATGGGAAATTCAAAGAGGCTCTAAAAGTTTTTGGGGACATGAAAGATGATGATGATAGCTTGAAACCTGATTCTGATATTATGACGAGCGTTACAAACGCATGTGCTGGATTAGAGGCTCTCAGGTTTGGCCTTCAGGTTCATGGCAGCATGATTAAAACTGGGCTAGTGCTGAATGTTTTTGTTGGCAGCTCCCTTATTGATCTGTATTCTAAGTGTGGCTTACCAGAAATGGCTCTCAAAGTTTTCACTAGCATGAGCACGGAAAACATGGTTGCCTGGAATTCAATGATATCTTGCTACAGCCGAAACAACCTTCCAGAACTGTCGATTGACCTTTTCAATCTGATGCTCAGTCAAGGTATCTTCCCTGATTCAGTATCCATCACAAGTGTCCTTGTAGCAATCTCATCGACTGCAAGCTTGCTAAAAGGGAAAAGTCTACATGGTTATACATTAAGACTCGGCATTCCTTCGGATACTCACCTGAAAAACGCTTTGATTGATATGTATGTAAAATGCGGGTTTTCGAAGTATGCAGAGAACATCTTCAAGAAAATGCAGCATAAGAGCTTGATCACTTGGAACCTAATGATATATGGGTATGGATCCCATGGAGATTGTATTACAGCATTGAGTCTGTTCGATGAGATGAAAAAGGCAGGAGAATCGCCCGATGATGTAACATTCCTGTCTCTGATTTCAGCCTGCAATCATTCCGGTTTTGTGGAGGAAGGGAAAAACATTTTTGAGTTCATGAAACAAGACTATGGAATCGAACCAAATATGGAACATTATGCAAATATGGTGGATCTTCTAGGACGTGCAGGTCTCCTCGAAGAAGCTTACAGTTTTATAAAAGCAATGCCTATTGAAGCAGACAGTAGCATATGGCTCTGCCTCTTATCTGCTTCAAGAACTCATCATAATGTAGAACTTGGGATATTGTCTGCTGAGAAGTTGTTGAGAATGGAACCGGAAAGAGGCAGTACCTATGTTCAGCTAATCAATCTTTACATGGAAGCAGGATTGAAGAACGAAGCAGCAAAGCTGTTGGGTCTGATGAAGGAGAAAGGCTTGCATAAACAACCTGGTTGCAGTTGGATTGAAGTTAGCGATAGAACTAATGTTTTCTTTTCAGGAGGTTCATCTTCTCCAATGAAGGCTGAGATATTCAACGTATTGAATAGGTTAAAGAGTAATATGGTAGATGAGGACAAGGCAACTTGAACAAGATCACATTCTGAATAGATGATGTTCTTACATCACTTCTACTTCTCAGAATAAACACTCTCTTTTTGGTAGTGTAGAGTAAAAATAGAGACACTCTTATGGTTTAAAATGAATGATTTTACAAATCAAATAATTCGTTGGTTCCTTGGCTTGAGCTCTTGGGTCATCTGGAGATGCTTTCAAAAAAATGTACATTGTATGCTGCTTATCTTCTTCCTTTAGTGTTCATCACATTCCAGATGAGGTTCGGTTAATGCGTTGGGCACCTAGTTTAAGAGCTGCAGGTTTGGCTCCTCGGCCACGACCAGAAGATAACGGTTTTGCTCTGGTGGTTGGTGGTGGAGCAGCAATGGCAGCCCAGGGGTCTTCATCATCAGACTGTACTGTCTTTTTCACGTTCAACGGTCTTGAAGTAGTTGCAGGTGGAGGAGCAGCTATGGATCCCCACAAATCATCGTCTTCCGTTTTCGCAGCTGCTTTCACTGTGCTAATCTTTGGTCTTGAGCTTGTCGCAGCTATAAAGAGGAGGAATAACACATAACCATATGAATTTTAGAAAGTTTTACATTGAGGCAAACAGATTCAGCTTTAAAAAAATACCTGAAGGTCTAGAGGACTGAGACACAGGTCGTTTTTGAGCTGCTTGAATGTTAGCAAGAGCTGGAGAAGGTTTTGGTTCATCCAGCGGTTCGAGATCCCAACCGTCTTTGTCACTCTCATGACCTTCGCTAATGCCATTCTCAGCATCTCCCCAACCATCTGTTGATGTTGGGGATGGTGGTGCAGGTTGATCTGTGAAATCCGAGTTGGAACGTGTATGATGACTGGCTTTGACACTCGGTGCCTCCGTTGCTGAGGAATATTTCCAAGAAATAAATAAACAAAATAGGAAATGAGAAAAATACTGGCAACTGTACTGACTCGCCGAAAGCACAGTGATCGATATACGATAAATCAAACATATAATCAAGGCAGTTTCTTTTTTCTTTCCTATGATCATTTACATATTCCGCAGTTGCACATTTCAACAAATTTTACTTAGGTTGAGAGAAAAGTTATGGCAAGGGATCTCAAGTGTACCTGTGCTTGTAGCATTTGACGCAGCAGCTGCTAGGGATGGTGCTGAAGAAGAAGAAGCAAGAGGCGCTTGTTCTAATGGCTTACCCTTGAGGGTCAAAGAACTCATAGCCCATCTATAAAAGTAAATAAATTAGTACAGTTGGTATATTTAACTCTCTGACCAATGTTCATGTATAGTTCATCTGTTAAATTTCACTTGACTATACTCACCCGATCAGACCAGCAGTTTCAGGTATAGCTGAGGCTCCTCCGCTGGCTCCTATTTCTCCAGCATTTGTCTATTAACACCCCAAAATAATTTAGTTATCTTCCATACCCTTTGACATAAGACTTAAAGGATAAAAGTAGCTCAAGGAAATACTAGAGTTCGGCAGAGTCATCACTCCTACCTTCTCATAGTTTTGTTTCAATATCTGAAGAAACTGTTCTACGGCCTGAAATGCCTTTGACCGAACATCACTATAAGAAAATAAGAGAAATGCTTTAGATTTTGTCGGAAGCGAAAATACTGGACGAAAAAGGGATCGAAATGCACTTAAATAAGTAACCTGTCTTGATCAATGGTTAGCACAACGATATTTGGAAGAATCCTAGTAGCTATTTCAGTGTCATCATAAGTAGTACTGGTGGCACATAATGCAACAATCCCTGCGAAGAGTAAAATCCAGTGAGATATAAGATGACACCTGGAAAGAGGATAACAACAGGAATATCGAAATGATGTTCATAGAACCTAAACATCCCACACAATATGTAATATCTATGATCCTGTTATATTCACATACCTGCACCTCGAGCAGGTGGAAATGTATCACGCAATGCACGCACTGTAAAAGCATTAATCAAAACTCTTTTCCTTGTCTGCATCATATAATCATGATTATTGATTAGGGACAAACAAAAGAATATATCCACAAAGGTAACAAGGAATCAAAAGAAAAGAAAAAAACAAAGCTGCTAGAGACTAACCCCTTCATTTAGGTAGGTGGCGATATTCCCGAGTAGTATAGTAGTATTGGTTCTGATTGCAGGCTCTTCATCCACCTGAGAGAATAATATAAATTTTAAACCACAATACTGTGAAAGAAGTGCAGCAGCCACATATATGACCTCTTAACTCCAGCTAAAAATGAACCAAAGGATTACCATAAATAGAGGTAGGGAAGCCGGTAACAATAGAGGTAACATTTTATATCAGATACAACTAGATTATGACAAATAGAGCAGCCACATATATGACCTCTTAACTCCAGCTAAAAATGAACCAAAGGATTACCATAAATAGAGGTAGGGAAGCCGGTAACATTTTACTAGAAACATTAACTATGGGAAAGAAAAAGGTCCAGCCATTGCTGTAAGGGATACAAACCTGTAGTTTGGAAAGGTATTTCAACAGGGATCCCGAAAGTGTACGCTGAGAAAGCTGCAGCCAAAGACAACAAAAGAAAAGAGAAAAACAATTTATATCAGATACAACTAGATTATGACAAATATAAATGTGAACGACAATAAAGACGAGCTAAAGTCTTCAGATGGGATGAAACAGACAGTGACCTTTTCTAACGGAAAACATATAAAGCGGCTTGAATGGGTTAAGAACAGATACCTTCGGAGCTAAAACGAGCATCGATTTAAGAGTCAGCTCTCGGAGAAAAGCAGATGTATCCGCAAATCCAGTAGCAACATGAGGGTATACCTAGTAAAAACACATCCCATTGTAAATGCTAAAAGTATGCAATTAGACAGCAGTACTGTCAAACACCCATAGGTGAACACCTTTCTTGCCACAGAAGAGAAACTGATCTTACTTGTTCATCGACGATTTGCCCAGACATTGATTCTCCAAATTGATCAACATGTTGCAAAAGAGAAACTCTGATAGCTCGATCATTGGAAGCAAAAAGCTTGACAATTGTTGGTAGTACCTAAAATCATAAAAGGGAGTACCTTTAGACAATAACTGAAAAGTATACATACAGCATTGGAGTGTATAGAGCGTTTAAACAGAAATTTAGCATGGCTGAACAAACCTTGACACTGAAATCTTCAGTTGATAACCACGAACCCATCTTAAGTAAGGCAGTTAATGCAGGAGCAGCAGCTGAACCAAATTCAAGGGAAGAAGCTAATAAAGGAAGAAGCTGCATTAACCAAAAGGTTAAAGTCAAAAAGCAAAACACAAAACCTCCAACTCAAAAGGTAAATTGTTATCCTAGTACCCAATAAAATTCAGATTCATACCTTCTTAAGCACAATCTCCCGAGGAAGCTGTTCAGCAACATTTGGAAGTTTGCGGAAGAAAGTATCTTTTTCGACACTGTCTTTCAAGTTCAGAATATCCATAAAATGTATGGTGTCCACCAGCTTATTTTGGAAATACTCTGCCAATTCAAGTATGTTGAAAATAAGAATCAAGAGATAAAGAATGGTCAAAGATAACTATGAGAGAAAATACAACACGTTATATAAAGAAACCAAGACGGAAGGGACAAAAGCAAATATACAGAGAAAAAGAACATGTAAAGAAGCGAAAAACAGTGAATTGTTTAAGGTACAAAATTTGCAATCAAGACAGGAAGATTACCGCCATTTTCTAGAAGTTTTGAGGTGTTCAATCTGCGAGAAGGCATGGAACTTAGGAGTCGCTGATAATCTGGAAGCAGAGACTGTGAGAAAAGAAAAATTCAACCGAAATCAAAGCCAGCTCTTAGAATTCAAAGTCATACAAACAGATAAAAAGTAACACATCAAAACTTTGGGGAAACATACGAAGCATATTGACTAAAATCACACCAGTATAAGTTCCAAATACACTGGAGTTAAAGTTATCAAAACTACATGGAGTTTAATCCATAAATATGAAGAATCCAAATGTATATGCAAATGTATACGGAAAGGATTAAAACAAAACCTTAGGAATGCCGACAGTGTTACGCAACTCCTCTGTTTTTGCCAGCTTAGAGCCCGAGAAGAGTTCATAAATAAGACATCCTTCAAAAAAGGAAGTAAAGGGCTTTAGTGAAAGAATAGCACTCAAGTGCACTAAGGGTCGAGGAGCATATAATCTCCATTGAGAATTAGTAAGGCATAAAAACTACAGTACCTAATCCCCACGAATCAATGGCCCATGGTGGAGATTTCCTAATAGCAACCCAATCAGACTTGACCATTTCCATTGGCTTGTACTGTGTTCCCACTAGCCATTCATATGGCTAAAACAAGAAAAATAAGGAAGCAAAGATGAAAAAAAAGCAATAAATACTGACAGGTATTCCTACCCTGAACATATGAACAAGGTCTATGATACTACATTGTACGCTTTATCAAGGATATCATAAAATAATGTTAAAGAACAAATATGACAGCAGGTTTGAATTCTAAGATTTTGGGGGAGAAAATGGCTTTCAAATTGACAAGATCAAGAAAGTGAACACCAATAGTGAATGATGTGTACCAGCATAGGTCCACTTGCAGATTCATTGCTCCCATCAAACTCTGATAGAACATCAAGAGCATGGAGTTTCCAGTCCAAAGTAGGTGTAACAACAACACTTGCCAGACAGACATTACCATGCACCTGTTAAGACAGTAGAACTTAAGAGTTTTAACTAAAAAATCGACTAGCCACCGGTTATATACTCTAATAGCTGAATTATAGTGTTATAAACAGATACTTACAAGTTTGCAGTCATTGTTCAGAAAGCTCACAGCTTTACCTATCTGGTGTAGCCCCAGTGCAAAGTACTCATCCCTAAAAGCAAAATTTTCGGAAGGTAATTAAAATTTACCATGCAGACCATGATAATGTCCAGTGGCAAAGCCATTATTATGAAAAAAAGACAGATTAAAGTGTGACATAATTTGTTGGAACAGATTAAATGCCTAGATCCTCATAATAAGAGTCATACCTCTGGGTAGCTTTCAAGCCTAGCTCCTTTATCTTATCTGACAGCGGCATAACAGGCTCAGTGACTATATAGATTGTAACTTTGGTAGTAGAGCCATCATGAGTTTCGACCTCAGTACTGTGGAGAAATGAAAGAATATTTGGATGCCTCACCTGCAAAACAAAATAGTCGATGATAATCTAACAGAATGATGCCAATGATACTAACAAGAGGAGAAAGGAATCCATAAGGTCCGACATTCAGATAAATCAAAAGGGTACATTGATATTTATGATATTTATATCCATCAAGTCCGACAGTCAGAAGAAACAAAAATTATGCAGGTGTCAGTTCAACTAGGGAATTCTTAAGTAGGAATGAATTACGGATTATATAAATTTATTGCAACTTCATACTTCCCCGTACACACTAGTTTGATGAATAAGATTTCCAAGTGCTTAGAGTTACAACTTAGTACTCAATAGACGTTTATGTCAGTAATCAGAAAAAAGAATCTCGTTTGTATGAATCGAGCCTAAACCATGTGATAAATTAATGAGAACTTACGGTACGAAGGCGCTTGACACCATTTCGTCCAGCAGCCAAATGCCCATCTTGAGCATTGTTCCCAGAGAGAGCAAATATTGAAACTGGAGATCCATCATCCTGAAGAAACCAACAGTAAAGAATATAAGATTGTATCACAACTTACAGTATCTGAAATTAGATCCAATAAAGCAGAAAAGCAGAAAAAAGACATAAACTTAATAAAACAAAGCCAAAAATCTTAAAACTCAGAGTACTCACATATTGGAAGAACCAAGAGCAATAATAATTCGAATTGGTAATTCTTAAACTACAGCTACTAAGCATAAAAATCTTAAAGCTTCTGAATCACGTTACATTTCCTTTGGTATCGTATTTCGTTTTGACATAAAGCAACACTAAACAGAACCGAATTCGATTACACAGCTAATCTGCAGAACTCAAAATCCTAAGTATAACGATAAAACAAACAGGATAAAAAAAATACTAGAAAGAAGAGCTAAGATCAAAGCAAGTAACAGGAAGAAAAAAAACGCAGAATTACAAACATCCGGAGAGAGGGGAGAAAAGAGAAATAACCTTGGAGGTACCACGAAAGTGACTCCATGAACCCCAAGCAGAAGGATAAGGATCACCGATGTTATAAGGTAGATCCTTGAGTCCCGTCCCAGATCCAGCCACTACTCCTTTTAAGAACTTAAACATGTTTCCACCTTCTCAATTGAACAACGTTGCTGCTATTAAACGGATCTATATGGAATCAGAAGAACGAAGGTGGAGCAAAACGGGATAATTCAAAGCTTTATTCTTATGATTCTTCTCCTTCTTCTTCAATCTGCATCTTCGGAAAGAGGAGAATTTCGTAGATTTGTTTTTTCGCTTTCTAATTCGTCGGAATTATTATGATCGACCTGAACGGACTTACTCCATTGCCGTTTTCGTGTTTGCTTATTACAATTCGTGTTGTTTTATTTACTTATAAAAACGTCGTAGAGTTTGGATCTGTTGACATTTTTATTTTGGGCCGAATTCATAGTATGTGGGCCGTATAATTTTGTGGGCTTATATTCTTGTCCAATGATTTTCTTGTGCAAATTATCCCCGTTAATTATTCCAATTTGCAAGGGGCTATAAGTAACTATAACAAGACATAATTCGGATCCAAAGTAAATTTCTATTTAGGAATCTTGTCAAGAAACTTACCAAACTTGCTTCAACGCCTTAGAAATTTCTTAGCTTATGTGTCTCCACTTTAAGAAAAAAAAATTCAACAGTCTCAGCATTGAAAATCTTAAGTCTTCGTCTAGACTTCTAAGAAAATCTTGTAATGTTGAAATTTGAAAGAAATAAATAATCATTATTAATTAAGTCTCAAAACATATATAGAAGACCATGACTTGGTCAATGTTATTACCAGTTCCTCTGCCGTGTTTATAACAAAAAACGAACTCGCCCATCCTAAGTATCTCCGACCGGGTCAATGGGTTATCATTAGTTAGATCTTTGGTTTGGATTTTGCTAAACGAGTATTTGTAACGTTATTTAGTAAATATTTGTTGATTCTTGGACATATTTCACCTGTCGACAAAGAAAATTCCATTTTACTTAACCCAGCCCCAAAAAATAACAGTATAGGTAATGATATTATGTCGCTTTAAGTAGATAATTACAACGTTTGAATAATCTGCATATTCAAAATTTCAATAGAGTTGGAACCAACATCGAAGCAAACTGTTGGAAAACAAGACTAACCGTCGTGTACGTATCTCTTCGTCTATATATATGTATGTGTGCATAAATTTTAAAAACATGTACTCGTACAAAAAAATAAGTTACCAGATGGAAGAGGTAATGTCAATGATCTTCCACGGAATGAAACTAGTTAAATCGCTCGAGTCCAGCTTACCGGAAAAGCCACCGGAATCTCTATTGACATCTCTTGACGAGATCGTAAAGACATTCAGTGATGCAAACGAGCGGCTGAAGATGTTACTAGAGATTAAGAACTCCGAGACTGCGTTAAACAAAACCAAACCGGTGATTGTGTCCGTTGCAAACCAGATGTTGATGCAGATGGAACCGGGTCTGATGCAAGAGTATTGGTTAAGGTATGGCGGGTCCACGTCGTCTCAAGGAACGGAGGCCATGTTCCAGACGCAGCTCATGGCCGTTGATGGTGGTGGAGAAAGGAATTTGACGGCTGCAGTAGAAAGATCCGGCGCTAGCGGTTCCTCCACGCCAAGGCAGCGGAGAAGGTAAAATATACAAGTATTATTTTATCTGGAAATTTATAACAAAGGTATAATTCGTGCTATACATGTAACAAATAATTTCTTGGAACAAAGTGCATATAACAAAATTGGTAACGTACGTAACGTATAAACAAAATTAATGGATGTGTATGAGATGAATAATGAAATGACGGAATAATAATAATCATAAATTGATATAAATATTTGGGCTGAACATAGTTTTTGTTCAATTATCACGAAATTTTAAAAACTTTTTTGCAAATTTTATTTTCCTAATTAGATACATTTTTTTATCATGATGTACCTACATCTTTTTAAAAATATTTTTTCAGAAAACATCAGATTTTGATAAATATTATGAATGATAACATAATCAAATTAGAACATAAAAATGTGGTAAATATATTTGTATCCCTAATCTTTACCAAAAATTAATTAAAGCAAGAACATACATATACAAATATTTAAACCTTTTTAAAACTCACTAGGTTTAAATCGATGATCATTGATTAGTCCACTTTCATGTTTCTTTTGCCTTTTGGTCTACATTTTTTTTAACTCCATAAAGGGGAGAGGTGGGTTGAACCAGTTACATGTGACTAGGTTAGCCAAAAGTGGAAAACCACCTCAAGTCCACTTCACATTCAAACTTTTTTTTTTTGTTTGCAAACCAATAATTGAACTTGGTATGTACTTTATATGACGTATGTACGATACTACGATTAAAATTTAATCATTAAATGAGTACGTTATTTAGGAAGGACGAAGGAGAAGAACAAACGGTGTTGGTGGCGGCGCTAAGGACGGGGAACACAGATCTGCCACCCGACGATAACCATACTTGGCGTAAATACGGTCAAAAAGAAATTCTTGGCTCTAGGTTTCCTAGGTAATTTAACTTTAGTTACCAAATAAGTATTTATACTATATCTGAGATTAATATAACCCAAGTTTAGTTGGAACTTGGAAGACGAAAATAAGCTTTTCGTCCAGAACAAGTCAAAGATTCTAGATTAGTAATGTAGAATAAGGTCATAATAATATCTTTTCATATATAAGGTCACAAGAAGTTCCTTTAGTTAATTACATATTTTCCCATCACATCATATGTTGTAATCAGTCTCTTTTGATTCTTAACCACCAAGTTTATTAGTGATAGAATGACCAAATAATCCTATTATTAAAGTTCAGCTGGAAGTTGAAACTTCGATGTTACAAGTACATATCTTTCTCAGATTTCGTTATCAAATACCTTTAATCTAATTCAATCATTAACTACGTACTTTAAAAAACAAAGTTATTAGCTACTACTTGATTATCATATAGATGTAAGATTATTAAATTTCTATTTTGCAGGGCGTACTATAGGTGCACCCACCAAAAGCTATACAATTGCCCGGCCAAGAAACAAGTCCAACGCCTTAACGACGATCCCTTCACCTTCCGGGTCACATACCGTGGCTCACACACTTGCTACAACTCAACCGCTCCAACCGCATCCTCTGCCACTCCAAGTACCATTCCAATCTCATCCGTCACCACTGGTCATTCTGTTGACTACGGTCTTGCTGTCGTTGACATGGCTGATGTTATGTTTGGTAGCGGCGGGGTCGGAACCAACATGGATTTCATATTTCCTAAAAACGATCCATCTTAACATCATCACCGTTTCCGGCAGCTGGATGACGGATTGACGGTGACGAAAACAATCAAGATTCATCTACGTACAGAGGAAAAATATACAGTATTTCTTAAGATTAAGTTCTGCGGATTTTATGTATGGGTAGTGAGTGATGCAGTGCCAACATTAGCACAAATCACTAATTGTTGTTAATTTAATTTATTTATATTACTATTATTATAGTTTTGCACTATTACACGTGAAATGGGATCTAATGAGAACCATTTCTTATAGGGTAGTAGTTCTGTTTCTTTGACAATGAAAAAGTGTTTTGTATTTAGTGTTTCACATATGTATTTTGTTTTTCTTCTCAATCTCTTATTTTATTCTTTTCTTAAAGTTAACATATATAGAAAATCTTACATAACCAAAGTAATTTCTTTAAGAAATCAAAATTAGGGGGGAAATTATTAGTTTGTCAGTTTCTCACAAACTGTCATGAACTTGTTGTTGGTGTTTTTTTCTTTTTGTTGTTGTCTTTTCTCAAACTTAAGAATCCAAATAATTAGAAAAGGTGTGTTCCGTGTCTAAACAAGCTCTTCGAGTGGAAGTGATGGTCCTTTGACCGTCATCATTCTCATGAATCCAAATTTGCTTGCCTTTTTGTTCATCTTTTGTGTTTGTTATGTCGACAGAGAAAACACTTTATTCTCTCAATTATTTTCATAGCAGTACACTGTAACATATATAAAAGTCATCAATATTTAGACATCTATTAAAAATGATTTCATGGAGTTATATTTGATTTTTCAAATTACAGGGGTGAATTAAATTTAGTTTGTATAAGAAAAAGTACTTGTACCGAACCGAACATTATAGCTTAATTTATTTTGTTTTATTGTTGTAACAAGCATTAATCAATGCCCTAGTGTACACGGTGATGCTTATGTAAAGGTAACATGCCAACAACAACAAAAAGACAAGCACGACAGTTCCAAAATGCATTTGTCCCAACTTTTTCCTTTTTAGCAGCAAACATTCATAGCCGCAATTTGAATGGATAAGTCTCTTTACACTCTTTAGGTAATCATATTCATCTATCATAATTATAGAATCCAAAATTAAAAGCACTAATAATAACCATAAAGACAAATGAACTTGCGCAGTTATGGAGGTTGGTTTATTCTAAGTTTAATTGGTAATCCATTAAAGTTTTGCCATCTTTAGTGTCATGATGTATCCAAAATAAACTTGTGGAAGAAAAAAACATGTGAATGGTGTAAAAAGAGAAGTATATATGGTGTTTTTATCAAACATACAACAAAAATATTACATTAAACTAGACATACTCAAAGAGAAGACCTAGTGCTGATTCATCATTCCAGATTTGGATGTTCACATAGCACTTGTTCTTTCATAATCAGCACAATATGAGTCGAAGAAGGAGGAAAACTGATCATCGTTGTCGATGAAACCAAATTGATGAGAAGTAGTACTGGTTTCACCACAATAGTAGTGATTTTGATGATCATCAAACATCATCGTCTCTTGCCAAACCAATGACAAGTCCTCACCTGTCGAAGAGCCCTCATAATAATCTTTACTCTGATCACCATTGTTATTTTGTTCCTCCTTAACCATGCCTGCGTCTATTGCTGTCACACTGCTGGTGTTGTTCTCTTGCTCTTGCACCATAGCATTGACATGGTTCTGAGCAGTGCTAGCAGCCAATGTCTTTTCCGAATCCATAATGATTTCTTGATCAAAAGGCTCGGTCTTCGCGTGCGTTTGGTCATTGGCAGTGCATGTGTGGTAGCCAATGTATGTGATTTGGAACATCTCAGAATCTTGATCCTGTTTCTGAACTTGCTTTGTTGCTTTGCATCCTTGCGTTGGCTTGTGTGTGCATCTAAAGTAACTTCTGCAAAACATTAAAACGCATATTGATTTTAGGCCATTGCAAACTTCACATAGTGACTTGAAATATAACATATGTTTCGGCTAGAGATCCCTGGTATAAAAATGAGTTGCCCATGTTTATATGTATTATATATGTATTGTGAGTATATAGATACATAAATAGACATATAAGGAGTTAGGTAATTAAGGACCTTGGGAATGTGGTATTAAGAATCTCCTTTTGTCCATATTTCCTCCAAGCATATCTGTCTTCAGAACTTTTAGCTTCCACGATCCTTGTATGTGATCTCGTCCTGCAAATGATAAATCACAAATTTGTTAATAAATGACTAAACCATTTTTGCCTTTTTATGTTCATTTCAAACAAATCCACGGTACATTCAGTCTTGTTTGTACCAAACTAATCGCAATTATACACTAATAGAAAGTAAAACAAAATTCGGTAAAGTTATGTATGGTATAGTCAGCATTGATTGGCCCTATCCAATCAATCGTATTCATACGATTCCTATCACTACCATTCACACAAACAGTGATTGTATTTTTAGTATATATTAAGCACTAGACATTATGAACAAATTCATATCCTTTTAACCTTTACGATTAGTCATTTCTATATGGGGCACTACCACTATATGATGGTATCCATAGACAAAAATAGCAAATTGTAATGAAAAAAGTTCGAATAAAATCCACATAAAAAGGAGATTATATCATTAAACACGAATAAAAATATAACATAATAAATTGATATTTGAATTCAACTTTTTTTGTCACTTACTTTCTAGTGTAGCATCCTCTTTTACCCTTACCAACCCCTAATCTCTTCTTCTTACTCTCACCGGAATCTCCACCGTTGCAACTCACCGGAGTCGCCGAATCATCCCCACATGAAGCATTCCATGAACCCTCGACGGCGATGGGGACAGAGACGGCGACGGGATCAAAAGAATCAAGAACCGATATAGTTTTATGGAAAGATCCCAAGATCTTAGACATGAGCTCATCAACGGGATCTGGACCACCGGAAACTGAACCCGACCCGGAAACAAGACGGGTCTCATCGATGTGGTACTGGTTAGAGTGTTGATGAGAAAGGAGAAGCTGAAGCTGAGTAGCGAATTCATAGCCTTCGACAAGTTGGTCGACAACTTTTCTCTTTATGGATTTCGTGTTGTTACTATTCGAATCCATTTTTTTCTCACAAAGATACAATGAATATGTAACTTTTTTTAGGTTTTTAGTATGATGATTTGAGAATGAAGAAATGTTGTAATATAGTGGAAAGAGAAGAAAATAGATTTTTTCTCTTGATCAGAAAAAAATCAAAGGAAGATGCTTAGGAAAGAGAGAGAGATGCTTATGCATTATAATGAACATGAAAGGGTATAAAGGGAAAGTAACCAACGTAGTTATGAATTTAGTCATGGATTTGAGGTTATAATTGGAAAGTTATAACTTATCTATTCACCCATTGGCTTGCAAGAGCTTTGCTTATGTCACATTGATGATGTGGAATGACATCACCCATCTCCGTAACACGTTTGATGGCTTGGTGGGTATTTTTTTTCTCCTTTCTTCGCGGATTTATTTAATTAATTAATGCTCATGAAAACGATCCAACAACTTGGTTAGATTTTTAAATGTTTTTTGCGAAAAATTATTTTGTTTTTATCTTGGAGAAAGAGTTATATAACTAATATTTTATGACATTCAAATTATTTTTCAGTACCACGAAATTCACTTTCAAGGGAAAGAACCAAAATAAGGAGAACTGTTTTTTTTTTTTGATAATTAAAGAGGATAAATGTTGACAAGATATATTCTATATCAGACCAACCACTAATATATTTTAAGAGTAATTGGGTCAAATAGTCTTAAGACAGAATAATATTTAGAGTTTTATCAATCTCGTAATTTTATTTTGAAGATATAAATGTATATGTTTTGCTATATAGTAGTATTTTTCCTAAGAAGAAACTATTTATACGTGTGTATTCTCGTGCATTTACGGAAGCAGAAGGATCCTAATGAATATTCTCATTGATGAATTTTGTCATGGATAGACTAGCTACTAAAACTAAAAGCTATAAGCATATATATATATATATATATATATATATATATATAGATAATCGTGGTGAGA
>Ga0041059_1001239_pt1 | contig 20406 bp, 15 predicted proteins | sample AraColnosormetaG_FD_56232 | JGI IMG/M metagenome (GOLD analysis project Ga0041059, IMG submission 56232) | Arabidopsis roots microbial communities from North Carolina, USA - Col MF nosort | ecosystem: Host-associated > Plants > Roots > Unclassified | place: USA: North Carolina | collected... | reverse complement strand
AAAAAAAAAAAAAAAAAAAAAAAAAAAAACTATTATTACAACAACATCAATAAATAGACATATATTATAATTTCTAATTCAAATAGTTTATAGTTGGTTTATGATGTGAACACACTATTATATATACATAACTTGTTCTATTAGACCATTGTTATAAACAAAAAGTCAGTGAATATGATCTTGACGTTGAATGATTTTGACCAAATCGAATTGCAGTAGGGATGCATTTCTGAATTTCATTGCACATAAGGCAAAGAAAATATAAATCTCTTTTGTTTTTGCCAAGAAATATACATATAATCCTAATTAATTTGTTTGGCAAACAAGATCTTGCTCAACTGCTACCGACGTATGAGTATGACCATTAGTATCACACCAGTCACCAATCAAATGCATAATCAAATCTATTAATAAAAACATCTTTCTATTAGTAAAAAACTTTGGTGTTTCACCAAACAAATACATTATATTGTACATACATACTGTCACCAAACATATATACATCCTCTATTTAGTATTTTTGTTTTGTAACTTTTGTTGTAGAAAAAAGAACAAACGTTGCAATCAATTAAAAATATGGTTCTCTATTCAAACATGAAACAACTATAGAATAGAGAGAATTATATTGTTAAACAGTTGAGCTCATTTCAGTTTTATACATTTTAATACGTTTGAGACCGAATAGTTGAATTAGGGAGCCATCTCTCCTTTAAAGGGATAATATATGACGCTCACCAGTACTAGTCCAAAGTATAATTTTATACATTTTAACATAGAATTATTAATTTGTTGTACCACATTTATGCAGTCCAACCGCAATAAGATATAGACCAAATTTCTTATATTGTAACATACGTTCACCACTCTTCGTTGCTAGCTAGTTAGCGGTACAAATATTAAAAGGCAAATTCAACTATTATTCACACCTTAGTAAACAGAAAATGTACTACGGATTCATTTCATTGTACTTGTGGTATTTTATTTACGAAAACGGGCGGCCGAACCAAATCAAAGACTAGAGACAGAGGCGTGCCAATAGCAACACGTTTGCTTTCGTCATGCAAATTGGGATATTTCAACTTTCTTCCATTTTTTCAACCTAGTTTACTAAACTTTTCTTTTTCCAGTGCGAACCTAATTGGTTCTAGTTAAAATAACATTTTCGTAAGTTGTTCACCAAACAAAGGAACATATGATTATAACTTTACTAGAGATGCATGCACAATAATGCTATTGTCGAATAAATACTTATATCTTCTCCAAAAAAGTTTCTTTATTATGTTAGAAGATCCATCAATATACTAATTGATTTTTGGTTATATGTTTTGATTTAAAGACAAAACTATACAGGACATGCATGTGAGAACAAAAATTGTTGTTGTTGTAGTTGCTAGTTGAGTTTTATTTATGTTGCCAAAATAACACCATGTCAACTTTAATTTTCGTCATATAATTTAACGTAAGCATGATGTGTTTCGTCATATCTTGTTTGGCATATGGAATATAAATCATACTATTGATTTGGAATCTTTAACTTAACTTCCTATTAAGTAAGCGATTGATGCTGATATGTATGTTTCTTTAGATTGATGAACGTAATATTAATCAGTAGTGGATATACATTGTATCTTTAGAATTTAGGTTAGTATATTATGGCCAAAATGACTAAATTGAGTACCATAAACTAAAGTTAAAGTAGTGGTAAAAGCTTACGATATTGTTTTATAACAATTTTCAAAAAGTAAAAGATATATAAATGTTAGAGGTTTTGGATAACCATATTGTTCTATAACATTTTAAACATATGTCATATATGTTTCGTTTATAATATTTATGACTTGACCAAATAATTTGTGTATGTTATTTAAATCCAAATATATATGAGAAATATATAGACGACATGATTAAAATTATTTAAAAGAGTCATGATGAGAGGGATGGAGACTAAAAAAAAGAGGAGAAAAAGATAGAACGTCGAGAAATGTTGTGTGTGTATAAAGTAAAGGAAAGCTAATTTGATCATTGTATTCGAAGAAAACAAAAAAGTATACACATGTTACAGGGTTATAGGACCCATTTTCTTTAAAATAAATCCACTATGGACTGATGTACATATTTTTTCTTACTGTTCTTAAGCATGATTTTATATGTATAATATGGTTATAGATTAGAATTTTATTCAGCCTTCCACGATTCTTAACCCTAACCAGTCAATTTTTTCTTCCTTATAAATATGAGTGCCAATCGGAAGGTGATAGCATCCTTACGTCTTGTTTGGTAGATTACTAAGTCAAGTTTTATTCATGAAATTTCCACTTATCAAACTTTCTCATTTTGTTAAAATTTAAAACCGTTTTTCAAAAGTTGGTATAGCCATAGACAGAAAAAAATTATTACAATCCTATCTGATTTGACTCAGACACCCTAATTAGTCAAATCTCAAAATTAGCTAATATTAACTAACGAGTTGCGCATTTTGCAGCAGTACAACAAAATTAGTCAAAATAATTTAGGATAACAGCACTAATCACAGGAACAGGTATTTTTTTTTTTCCTTTCTTTTGACATCATAAAGATGGATTCAACTTATAGATTGGTCAGAGGCAATCTTTATAGGTTTCATGATTGAATAAAAAATATGAGACTCAGTATCTAAGTTTCAAACATGTTTCATCTGTGTTTAGTTGATTACATTTTCATAATAGTTTATTAATGACATATAGAAATGCGAACTATACAATTATAAAAAAGATGTGAATTTTGCCAGATACTCATCCACAATATAGACAAGTTTTTAACCTCAACAAATCTGATGTGACATTTGTCAATGTCTGTGGTTTATAACATGTTTCTCAATGTCAGGATCACACACACCACTTCTCATGTATAAATACACATAAAAGCAATTGGATTTGGTAAGAGGGAATCTCAAAAGTGTGTGTCTGTGAGAGAGGAGAGAGAGAATATGGGCAAAGGAAGAGCACCATGTTGTGACAAAACCAAAGTGAAGAGAGGACCATGGAGCCATGATGAAGACTTGAAACTCATCTCTTTCATTCACAAGAATGGTCATGAGAATTGGAGATCTCTCCCAAAGCAAGCTGGTATGTCTATGATCTTTAAAAGCCTCTTTCTTTAGCTTTTCTAGTCTTCTGGTTCTGATTCTATCTATGCATGCAATGAAGGATTGTTGAGGTGTGGCAAGAGTTGTCGTCTGCGATGGATTAATTACCTCAGACCTGATGTGAAACGTGGCAATTTCAGTGCAGAGGAAGAAGACACCATCATCAAACTTCACCAGAGCTTTGGTAACAAGTATGTGTTATCTTGTTAATGTCTTGTTGTGGGCTCAAAGTTTTGATTTTGACAATAGCTTTTCTGCATTTTGGATTCAGGTGGTCGAAGATTGCTTCTAAGCTGCCTGGAAGAACAGACAATGAGATCAAGAATGTGTGGCATACACATCTCAAGAAAAGATTGAGCTCGGAAACTAACCTTAATGCCGATGAAGCGGGTTCAAAAGGTTCTTTGAATGAAGAAGAGAACTCTCAAGAGTCATCTCCAAATGCTTCAATGTCTTTTGCTGGTTCCAACATTTCAAGCAAAGACGATGATGCACAGATAAGTCAAATGTTTGAGCACATTCTAACTTATAGCGAGTTTACGGGGATGTTACAAGAGGTAGACAAACCAGAGCTGCTGGAGATGCCTTTTGATTTAGATCCTGACATTTGGAGTTTCATAGATGGTTCAGACTCATTCCAACAACCAGAGAACAGAGCTCTTCAAGAGTCTGAAGAAGATGAAGTTGATAAATGGTTTAAGCACCTGGAAAGCGAACTCGGGTTAGAAGAAAACGATAACCAACAACAACAACAACAGCATAAACAGGGAACAGAAGATGAACATTCATCATCACTCTTGGAGAGTTACGAGCTCCTCATACATTAATGAAGCCATAAAGCAAGTCATTTTCACCTTGAAAATGGAATTATTAGCTAACTTATTGGCATTATTAGTATATAAGCAAGATCAGATAGGCGCATGTAGTAGCAACAACGAAGAAACGTCGAATTGTAGACAAAATGTAGATATTACAGAGTTGAAAGATTGTATTTTGCAAATGATTGCTTTGTAGTGAAATCAAGTTATCACAAGCTAACAAGTAACAACCACCTAGATTTGGAAAGCTGACAGATGAAAATTGATTCATCACCTAACAGTTTCTACATAAGAACAAACATAGACTTCTCTTCCAAAATAGATATATCTTCAGCCAAGAGAGTAAAACTTGAAGAACGAAAATGTTTTAGCTTTCACAGATTCTGATGAATACATCGATTGAATCATTCACACAGTTTCAATTGCAAATGCTGAATTTCAAAGGAATCATTTTTTTTTGTTTTGCTTTTGTTTGTTTCTGTAGATATTAGATTCACTTACGCTACATCTGAGTTCTCAACCATGTGGAAGGTGAAGTAGAATACAAACGATTCAGAGAACTTACCCGAAAAAATCCGATCAATTTTCCAATCTTTCTTCGTCCATTTGTCGTTGCGAGACCTAGAAACACTGTGAGACTTGCAGAGGGTTCAAATGGTGTAGGAGAAAACACTTGGGGTAAAATAAGTAATAAAATAATAATACAGGGTTTATATTGCAATTATTGTTTTTAAGATCCGGTACAAAACGGTTTTATATAGTCCAGTGATTCCGGTTTCTGGTACGCCTTTCCGGTTATTTTGGTTTTTGATTTAAAAGAGCAGTCTTTTTTGCTTTCTAGGTTGGTTTCAAATCGTTGATCTTTCCGGGAACCACCGTTGAACACCGACGAATTAGAGCTGGCCAGCTGGCGACGCAAAGTCCTGTTTTTTCAGGGCGGCGATTCTCGTTTGCTCAGTGGATCTGTCTCCCGCCAGTTCAAGACGCGACGAATCTCGACATTGCAATGTTTGAAAAGAGTGGAAGGAAAAAAAGTTACCAGATTGAGTGGATGTTTCTCGCTCTCAGACCATTGGAACCCGGAAATATCTTGTTTCGATCAAATTGGTTTCTCTCAAATCACTATAGAGACTACGGGGAGAGCTGTGCATGCGCTTTGTGTCAAGGGATTAGTTCGTCTGAGTGTGTTGCACACCAACACTTTGATTAACATGTACACCAAGTTTGGCCGAGTCAAACCTGCGCGCCACCTGTTCGATATAATGCCTGTGAGAAACGAAGTCTCTTGGAATACCATGATGTCGGGGATAGTCCGTGTTGGATTGTATTTGGAAGGAATGGAATTTTTTCGGAAGATGTGTGATCTTGGTATTAAGCCAAGTAGCTTTGTGATTGCTAGTTTAGTAACAGCTTGTGGTCGGTCTGGTTCTATGTTCAGAGAAGGGGTTCAAGTTCACGGCTTTGTGGCTAAGTCTGGTTTGTTGTCTGATGTTTACGTTAGTACTGCTATCTTGCATCTCTATGGGGTTTATGGATTGGTTTCGTGTTCAAGGAAGGTTTTTGAGGAGATGCCTGACCGAAACGTGGTGTCTTGGACTTCACTGATGGTTGGTTACTCGGATAAGGGTGAGCCAGAGGAAGTAATTGATATCTATAAAGGTATGAGAGGAGAAGGAGTTGGGTGTAACGAAAATTCCATGTCTTTGGTAATCAGTTCCTGCGGATTGCTTAAAGATGAATCTTTGGGTCGTCAAATTATCGGACAGGTTGTCAAATCGGGACTGGAGAGTAAGCTGGCAGTGGAGAATTCGCTCATATCCATGTTAGGTAGTATGGGAAATGTAGACTATGCAAATTATATTTTTGATCAAATGTCTGAACGTGACACAATTTCATGGAATTCGATTGCTGCGGCATATGCACAAAATGGTCATATCGAGGAATCATTTAGGATTTTCAGTTTGATGCGTCGTTTTCATGATGAAGTGAACTCCACCACTGTGTCTACTCTGTTATCAGTTTTGGGTCATGTAGATCACCAAAAATGGGGTAGAGGAATTCATGGTTTAGTGGTTAAAATGGGGTTTGATTCGGTTGTTTGTGTGTGCAATACTCTTTTGAGAATGTATGCAGGCGCTGGAAGATCAGTAGAGGCAAATTTAGTGTTCAAACAAATGCCCACTAAAGATTTGATCTCATGGAACTCCTTGATGGCTTCTTTTGTCAACGATGGGAGGAGCTTAGATGCGTTAGGACTTCTTTGTTCAATGATAAGTTCCGGAAAATCAGTGAACTATGTGACTTTTACAAGCGCATTGGCTGCCTGCTTTACTCCTGATTTTTTTGAGAAGGGTAGGATCCTTCATGGACTTGTAGTGGTCAGCGGTTTATTTTACAATCAGATTATTGGTAATGCATTGGTTTCCATGTACGGAAAGATAGGTGAGATGAGCGAATCGAGACGGGTACTATTACAGATGCCTAGACGAGATGTAGTAGCTTGGAATGCTCTTATTGGTGGCTATGCTGAGGACGAAGATCCCGACAAGGCCCTGGCGGCTTTTCAAACTATGCGAGTGGAAGGTGTTTCTTCAAATTATATCACAGTGGTAAGTGTTCTTAGTGCTTGCTTATTGCCGGGTGATTTACTTGAACGGGGGAAACCATTACACGCCTATATAGTTTCTGCTGGGTTTGAATCAGATGAACACGTGAAAAATTCGCTTATCACTATGTACGCCAAATGTGGTGATTTAAGCTCGAGTCAGGACCTATTTAACGGATTAGATAATAGGAATATCATCACGTGGAATGCTATGCTTGCGGCAAATGCTCACCACGGTCATGGAGAAGAGGTGCTAAAACTTGTATCAAAGATGAGAAGCTTTGGGGTGAGTCTAGACCAGTTTAGTTTCTCTGAGGGACTTTCTGCCGCTGCGAAGCTAGCCGTCCTAGAGGAAGGCCAACAACTTCATGGCTTAGCTGTAAAACTCGGGTTTGAACATGATTCTTTTATCTTTAACGCTGCTGCAGACATGTATAGCAAATGCGGGGAAATAGGTGAAGTGGTGAAAATGCTTCCTCCATCAGTCAATCGATCACTCCCCTCATGGAACATACTAATATCAGCTTTGGGAAGACACGGGTATTTCGAGGAAGTTTGTGCGACTTTCCATGAGATGCTTGAAATGGGAATCAAGCCGGGCCATGTCACATTTGTCTCTCTTCTTACAGCATGCAGCCACGGGGGATTAGTAGACAAAGGCCTTGCGTATTACGACATGATTGCTAGAGATTTTGGATTAGAACCGGCGATTGAACATTGCATCTGTGTAATTGATCTTCTTGGAAGATCAGGGAGGTTAGCTGAAGCTGAAACCTTTATATCTAAGATGCCAATGAAACCAAACGACCTCGTGTGGCGTAGTTTGTTAGCTTCCTGCAAAATCCACGGGAATTTAGACCGCGGAAGAAAAGCAGCGGAAAATCTCTCGAAGCTAGAACCAGAGGATGATTCTGTTTATGTCTTGTCCTCAAATATGTTCGCAACTACAGGTAGATGGGAAGATGTAGAGAATGTGAGAAAGCAAATGGGTTTCAAGAACATCAAGAAGAAACAAGCTTGCAGTTGGGTGAAACTAAAAGACAAAGTGAGTTCGTTTGGTATTGGAGACAGAACTCATCCACAAACAATGGAGATATACGCAAAGCTAGAAGACATCAAGAAGCTGATCAAAGAATCTGGGTATGTCGCAGATACTAGTCAGGCTTTGCAAGACACAGATGAAGAACAAAAAGAGCACAATCTTTGGAACCACAGCGAAAGACTCGCTCTTGCTTATGCACTGATGAGTACTCCTGAAGGTTCTACGGTTAGAATCTTTAAAAACCTTCGCATATGCAGTGATTGTCACTCTGTTTATAAGTTTGTTAGTAGAGTCATCGGACGTAGAATCGTGTTGAGAGATCAGTATCGGTTTCACCATTTTGAGAGAGGTTTGTGTTCTTGTAAGGATTACTGGTGAAAGAAGAGAAGTCTGTACAGTAGCTAGCTGACAAAGTTTTCATTATAGGATTGTTTGGTAAAGGTTCTGGGTTTCAACAGTTTTGGGACATTACTCCATGATTTTATTGTGTTGTAAAGAATTAAATAAAATTGGTTTTAGAATTTGCAATTTCTCGATTGGAGGTGAGTGGACATGCGACCAATTTAAAGACTGATAAGACGAGACTACTATAAGATTTCTCTGAAACCTTCACTGAGTGAGAAAAAAAGAAACAGATTTCATTAGTTATTGAGAGACACTCAGCTTGTGTTCAGCAACAAACTATTTAAAGATCCAAAGTTTTACAGAAAAAACAACTCTTTAAGACTGTAAATGCCACGAAATTCCGGTCTTAAACTTTGTTGCTAGACTATGCTGGGAGTTACTCGACTTCAGCAAGGTAATCATCGATCTCTGCTGGTGTTAGTACCCTGCATTAATCCCAAAAAACCAATTGAGTATCAACAACATTCTATTCAAACATCATCAGCAGCAAAAAAGATTCTTTGTTTCAAAGAAAAAGGGTACCTGAAAACTTTGTCAGCACCGATTTTGCCAATTTCAATATTTTTGCTTGAGATCTCTCCCTCAAAGCTATCACAAACAAAAAACAAAAGACAAATGAGGTGAAGGCTTTTCGGCACAGTGTATGAAGACTAAAGTTACACATGTATGTATGTGTGTGTGTGTGTGTACACCATCATCAGAAACAGCTTAAGGTTTACCACAAGAATACAAACGTTTTAAAACCCTGTGCTTTCATTATAAAAGACAGTGCTATGGGTTTGGTAATCTATCAGTCACACTGAGAGTGTGATCTATGAATATGAAGTGAACTCTGATTATCAGGCGAACTACTTTCTAATAATAATGTAGATTTGTACTTACCCTTCTTTCAATGTCAGTATCGCTGTGTGAATGGCATCGTCAAGTTCCATGTCTTCTGTGTACCTGCAAGGAAATCGTAATTGGTTAAGGTTTGTCAGCGACGAAGAGTGGTTTCATATTGTTATGACAGGAGCCTATATTATCGAAATTTGAGTAGTAAAAGAAAATTTTCAAAATCAGTATACTGGTTATATATCTTTGGATATCAACAAATTGTAAACAGTATTACCTTTTCTCAAGGAAGGTTTTTGCATTAGAAACGTTCTTCCCCATGGCTGAAGCTTTCCAGGAGAAATAAGAGCCAGATGGATCCACCTAGTGCAAAAACAAAATGATTTGAATTAAACCCCGAGTAAGGAAATTCAAAAGCAAAGTTTTAATTCTCAGGTTATATTCTCAAGATGAGATGGTAATTCAGTTTAGACAGAAACATAAGGTGGTAACTATTGTAACATGATAGAACAGAAAGGTAAATACTCTGCTACAAGTTTTGCTAAAGTTTAGTATTTCAGCGCTGAAAAGAATGGAAATTGAGCTAAGAAGATTGGGAGACTCGATTGTGCTCAATCAACTAACACATATCCTAAGGAGGAAAAACCTGATACAATTGTGGACCCTTGTCATCATATCCAGCCACCAGCAAGGAAACCCCGAAAGGCCTAACACCTCTATAAACAAGAGACAGTAACCAAAATTAGAAACAGGATATACAATGGGTACAAATTTGCTAAAGCAAAATTATTTCAGAGAAGTAATACAAATTAGAAACAGGATTTACAATGGGTACAAATTTGCTAAAGCAACAAAATTTACGCCAAGTCAATTTTCAAATCTCAAATTGCAAGTGAAAAGCTACCACTCGACAGTTACTTTTGCTGAAGAAATAGTTCAGTTCAATTCAAACATATTAGGACTATGGGAGGAAGTAAAAATATGACAGATGAGGTTGAATTTACAGTTAAATATAGCACTCACCCCGATTGAGTAAACTCTTGCATAACAGTAGCGGTTTCCCTTACAAGTTGGGTAACAGGGATGGGTTCCTGTAACAATAAAGCTTCCTTAGGTGAAACCATATCACATTAGCAAGTATTTCAAGCAAATTTGAGAAAAGAGAGAGAAAGGATTACTTTGTACAGACGAAGATATTGCTCAGCCTGTTTCCTACTCTTCCTAACAAGAACTCGAAAATCAGGACCCATGCCACTTCATAGAAGAAAATGCAGAAAAAGTTAGTCCTTAAGCTATAACATCAAAAACAAAAACAACTAAAAACTTAAAATAAATGATGAGCAAACCTGTAAACAACTCCAATATTAGGAGTCAAATGCTGAATTTTTTGAACCTGAAACAGGCAAAAGAGAAAACTAATGTCAGAGATGTTGACTAAATTACACAATCGAAGAAAGCATCACAGAGCATGGCTATATGGTAATGATACGAATATTCTTGTTGATTATCAACTTACAGATGCTTCATCAACCAGAATAGAAGGCAACTTCTTTTCAGTTGCAATGACAACTCCATTAGAAGCTGCAGTAAGAAACCAAGTTATCAGAAGAAATCTACAAATTTTTCATTGATCTATAAACAATTTCATCATGACATTGACAAACCTTTAATCCCTAAAGATGTTTGGCCAGATCCAACAGCTGTAAGGGCATGTTCTATCTGCACCAGCTTACCAGATGGGCTGTTTCAGACACAGTACAACAAATTAGTCGCAGCAAAAACTAACCAAAATACTCACTATGATTAACCAAGTTCGTACCTGAAAGTGGTGAGAGAAAACGAGTACTGACTATCTCCCATAGCTCCTTAAGCAAATTAGCGAAAGCTGTGAACAACACAAACGAGTAGGATCAATTTCCCCGGAATTCAGGGTTTCAACGTCACCGGGATCAAACGATTCAGGTTTTGGTTTGGTTAAATCATTAGAGTCTTAAAAACAATTTGATAGAATGGGATTTTTGAGATCGACACGAATCTTCGGAAAAGAACTAGCGCTGTGAAGAGAATAGCTTACCTTTAGCTTCAGCTTCGAGATCGAACAAGTGATTAGTTGCAGAGAGAGAGAGAGAGAGGTGAAATAAATAGGCTTTTAGGTTTCTTGCAGAGAAGAGAAGGTTGAAGTGAGATTTTACGAATTCTTTTCTGGAAGAAGAAAAGGGAAGTAAAACCAAACGACTGCGTTTTATCAGAAACGCGATTTTTAATAAAGAGAACGCGAACGCGAATTATATCAAAGAGAAGGCAAACGTGAATTTTATATAATTAAACATGCGTTAGTCGCGTCACTTATCCTGATCACTAGTGATCAGTGATAATCTATTAATCATCTAGGTGGCAGAAGCAGCATCGTTGAGAACGAAGAAGCTTGAAAAAGTTGCGAGCTCAGAGAATCTGGAAGTAGCAAAATTTGGCGGCTTTAACTCAGCAATTTGTTCTGTACATGGTATTTTGAGGTGATTTGGCTTCGACACTTTTCTCAACAACTTTATTGGTTTCTGGTCACTGCCAGATTAATCCCTCTCTATCTGCTGTTCCTCATCACAAGACTCGTAATTGCGCAACCTTTTTGAATTTAAGTTGTTTCTTAATTCGATTTCGACCTTCTCTGAGCTTAGATATTCACTTCTAGTTACTGTTTAAATTGTTTGTATAATTTGGGTACTACTAGTAGTGGGCTTTCGAGTTTAGAAAGGTTTCACATTGGGAGTTATAGTTAGCTGTGTGTAGATATCCGATAATATCTGAGTCACATGATTCAAATCTGAGTTTAACTTTCTCTTGTATAATTCACTCTACTGAATTGTGTTCAAAGTTTCGATTTTTTTATATCTTCTGTTTTGTAATTCCGAGATTGTAAATGATTACTTGCAGAAGAGAGCATTCAGCTCACAGTTACGCTCTGCCTATCCAGCTTCTAAATCTACTCACTTTGGTCGAGTCATGGCTTCTTCTGGATCTGAGGCAAAAGCTAATTACGCACCCATATCTACCAATGAACCTGTTGTGTCTGTTGATTGGCTCCACTCTAATCTTGGAGATGCTGATATAAAGGTAACCTGACGTTCTTGCTGTGTTTATTTTCGTCTCAGAATGCTTATAGTTTGCACTTGTTGAGATTGTAGCCTTTTTCTGCCATGATTCTTATGTAACTTGTTTGTTTCATGGTCAGGTTTTGGATGCCTCATGGTACATGGCACATGAGCAAAGAAATCCAATCCAAGAGTATCAAGTGAGAAGATTTACACTTTTGTAAATAACTACGTAAATAAGCTATAAGCCTTTGTTCTGAATGAGCGCTATGAAACTTTTCATCAGGGTCACTACACGACTGAATGTTGATTGACTTGTATGTTGTCCTCGTCTACAGGTTGCTCATATTCCAGGTGCTCTCTTCTTTGATTTGAATGGAATAGCAGATCGAAAAACAAATGTGAGAATCACTGTCTTTTTTCTTGAGAAGATGTTATTGTGTTGTTTATTTCTAACTTATTGACTTTACAGTTTACACTGCCATCGCTTATATGTATAAATGAAATATTATCAGTAACTATTCTTCATTGCAGTCATTTGAACATATTGTTGTTTCTTTGACGCAAAAATCTGGACTCTTTTCTGTTCAGAGATTCCCATTAATAGCTTTGGCAAGCCTTCTGGCTGTGAGCTTCTATGTGTCTGTATGCGCAACAACCAAAAAGTATTGTATATTATTTGAATTACATGTGCAGTTACGACACATGCTACCATCTGAGGAAGCTTTTGCTGCTGGTTGTTCTGCTCTTGGAATCGAGAACAACGATGGAGTGGTTGTGTATGATGGAATGGGGCTCTTTAGTGCAGCTCGTGTATGGTGGTGAGTTATGAATCTCATGTCCATTAGCCTTTTTATCATTCCTCAATATGTTTTCTCTGGTATTATCAAATCGATGAGTCCTCCTTTTGTTAAAACAGGATGTTTAGAGTCTTTGGACATGACAAAGTATGGGTACTTGATGGAGGCTTGCCGAAATGGCGTGCTTCAGGCTATGACGTTGAATCCAGTGTTTCAAATGATGCCATTTTGAAAGCCAGTGCAGCAACTGAGGCTATAGAGAAGATCTATCAAGGACAAACAGTAAGTTGATTCATTCATCGAAAAGTTTTTGCCAATCTGATGTATCTGAAAATTGCATATTTAGTTGGTTTACCTGCTACATATGGTTTATTCACATCTTTGCCATTTGCACAGATTAGCCCAATAACTTTTCAGACGAAGTTCCGGCCACATCTTGTATTGGCACTTGATCAGGTTACCGTTTCTTAAATGAAGTTTATACATAGTTGCTAGTAAACTAGGGGAGCTAACTGGATAATTGACAGGTGAAGGAAAACATCGAGGATAAGACTTATCAGCACATCGATGCGCGTTCAAAGGCTAGGTATCATGCCAAAATTATTGCTTGTTCTGGATTGTAATTTCACTATAATATGCTAATGGTTTTAAGTTGATTCCGCTCATAGGATCTGATATAGAATTTACTCTGTTTCACAGATTTGACGGTATTGCTCCAGAACCTTGGAAGGGTTTACCGAGTGGTCATATACCCGGTAGCAAGTGTGTCCCTTTTCCCCTAGTAAGCCACCGTCTAACTTGAAGGGCTTACCGTTATATCTGCTCTTTGAAACCAGATATATGATAACATATTCTTATGTAGATGTTTGATTCCTCTCAAACACTGTTACCAGCAGAGGAGCTGAAGAAGCAGTTTGAACAGGAAGGTAAAACAAAATGAAGTCTCAAGTAGTTGTTTTATGCAATTACTTATCCGTTTATCTGCAGACATATCTCTGGACAGTCCGATTGCGGCCTCATGTGGAACCGGTGTAACAGCTTGTATTTTGGCATTGGTAACTAAATGATGATCTAGAATTCATTCATTTACTGTGATCATATGATAAAAACTAAAGACTGATTCCTCTTTATTTTACTGGTCAGGGACTTTATCGTCTGGGAAAAACTAATGTGGCAATCTATGATGGGTCTTGGACTGAATGGGCAACTGCACCAAACTTGCCCATAGTGGGTTCTTCTTCATAAGAAAGTCCAAGAAAAAGCTACAAGATCACAAGCCAGTGGATATATATTTATAAGCTTAGCTTGGTTCAATCCATTTCTGTGTTAAACTTTAACAAATTGCTGGGAGGGTTGTATTAGTATTATACATCAGTATTCAGGATTCTTGAGTTTGGTCTCATCTTTGTGGAGATTGATTAAAAGTCTTAATGTTCTTGTTGTTTGTTACACAATTGACAATTCTGTGTTGCATATCATTTACTAGATTACATGGATTGTGATTAAGATAAATAGATATATTGATGTAATTGTAGTTGACTATCAAAAGGACCGCGTGGCCTAATGGATAAGGCGCTCGCCTCCGGAGCGGGAGATTGTGGGTTCGAGTCCCACCGTGGTCGTTTTTTATTTATGTTATCAATTTACTTTTTTCATAAACCTCTTCTCCTCCGCGTATAAACAGATTTTGAAAACTGTCATCAACAAAGGTAATATAGATTGGATATACAATAGTGAATGGTTCGGCAGATGCAGACAAAGCTTCTGGTGGATCAAAATAAATCACTTTTCAGTTTTCTCTCTTGAACATGAAAACAAGAACTGGAGCTAACGGTCGGTTCAACATTTGGAATTTGCAGCAGATCCAATCACTGACCGGTAAACCCGACCCAAAAGCTTCAACCACTTCTAACTCTTCTCTGAAGACCGAACCAATTCACAACAACAAGAAACATGGAGCAAAGTATGTTAGGAAAGTTCATATCTCATTAGATAATCAGAGAAATTTTGCTAGCATTTTTTTATTACCTTCCACCAGGATGGCCAATGTAAACCACCAAACTGATGAGACCACCGGGCTTTAAGATTCTCTCAGCAGCTTTCAATGCCGATAATGTTGTATCCGAGAGAGTGATTATCGACTTGTTGCCTCCTGGAAGATACCCCAGATTGAATGCAACCATCCTGAGATCATCATATGAAGATTAGCGAAAACCTAAAGCAGTGTGCAAAGTGAGGAAATTTTTGCCAGGGGTTCATCAACAATGTGGCATCGAGTCAATGAATTTACACTGTACCTCACTCGGGCGTTTTCAGGGACAATCTCTCCCATTTTACTATGACAGAGGTTAAAAAGTTTGACGCATTCCTTCTGTATTTCTTCAGCAGAAATGGAACAAGGCTCGATATTAGTAAGAACCACACTGCTATAGGAAGCAAGCTCTGGTAATCATCTAACCTCTTTTGAACCAACGGCTTGATCGAGCAAAGATGAAGTGCTTTCAATGGCATCTTTTTGAATGTCCATAGCATAGACATAACCACCACAACCAACAGAATCATGCATAACCATCTTCAACATTGCTAAAGTATCGTTCCCGTTTCCACAGGTAGCATCAATGACCGTATCCCCCTTTTGGATTACCTGCTCCCACACACTGAAAGGATAATCAGCAGTGATGTCGTAAGCAAGTTTTTATGTAGCTTTAAAGCATCAACATTCTCCATAACACTAAGATCCAAAGCTTCAATTTTCTTTAATCAAGAGATAGTAAGCTCCAAGGTTAAGCTATTGAGATACATAAAGTCTAAAAGCTTTAAATGTGAAGACGTATAAGAAGTCATTTTTTTTGTTATTAATTTAAAGTTTGGGTTGAAAGTACTCACACATGAGCTACTTCCGTTGCCTTCTTCCTCCCAAATAGATAACCAACAAAAACATCCTCTAGTCCTGAAACGAGGAAAAAAGTAAAAAACTGAACTTTAAGCAAATAAACGATAATTAAGATTCAGAAGCTCCGTGTCTAACTCAATTCCTTTCTAATAACAGTTTTGGGTAGCTAAATGTCAAATAATTTCACCTCGAATTGGAAAATTTCGTGAATGCGAAGGAGTCGAGCTAAAAGCAGCTACACAAGAACGTCGAATTCTGAGACAAGGGTTTCGTTGCATTGCAATTCGAAAATCGAAGGTCATAAGCGTTTTGCGGATAGGTAACGAGTATGAGCGCGCCAACGTAGAGGATAAAATTGACATCTCTGCTTGAAAGAACCCAGCCGCCATTGCTGAGTTTTTAAACAAAGCTTCGATCTGCTCTTAATAAAATGTTTTCTTACACTTGGGTCTAAAAAAACCTTACAGAATCATATTGGGCTTTATCTTCGGCCCAATAGTTATATCTCAAAGAAAAAGAAAAAGCACGACGACGTTTCGTGTTACAACTATATAATGGTGATTATGGCTAAAAATATTCAAAAACAATGTAATCAGGATCACTACCGCTCTTATTAGCTTCATCAAACATCTTGCTCTTCTTTTCCGTTGCCGCCGGCGGCAAAGACTCCTTCTCCTTCTTCACATAACACGAGAAATCCACCGGCTCCGGCAAATGTGGCGGTGTTTCTCCACGAATCAACGCCCAATTCACACCTTCAAAAAATGGATGTTGCTTGATCTCCGTCGCGCCTCGCTTATACGCAATTCTGTTTTGCGGCTCTTTTACCAATAAACCTTTGATCAAATCCTTCGCCGTCGAGCTAACCTGAGAATATTCCGGGAATCTAAGAGGTTGTCCGATTACATTATAAAGCGTGGCTTTGTTTCCTTGTCCTTTAAATGGTGTTGCTCCATGAAGAAGCTCGTAGATGAATATCCCGAACGTCCACCAATCGACGGCGCTTCCGTGACCTTCGTTTTTGATAATCTCCGGCGCTAAATACTCGTGTGTTCCGACAAAAGACATTGATTTCACGTTTGTCGGCTCTGCCATGAGTTCTGGTAACGATCCATCGAAATCGGATTTGGATTTACGGTTTTTCTTCGAGGATTGGAGCATTCGTGGGAAGAATGCGGATGGTTGGTAACATCCTTGTACCGCCGCATTGTCGTCAATGATTCCGGTGGTTCCACCGCCGTTGAAAGATTTGACAAGTGTTGGGTTGACTGAACATCGGAGGGATAAATCGAAATCGGAGAGCATAATGTGACCGTCGTCTCGAACCAGAACGTTCTCTGGCTTTAAATCTCGGTATACGATTCCGAGCATATGTAAGTACTCTAATGCTAATAACACTTCTGATGCAAAGAACCTATAAGCCAAAAAAACAAACCCTTAAGATGTACTTTTCCTCTGTTTCTAAAGACTCTGTTTGTATACTAACCTTGCAGCGTCTTCTGTGAAACACTTGTTGGGTTGCTTCTGTCTCAAGGAATAGAGATTTCCACCACTACAAAACTCCATCACCAAGCAATAGAATTTATCAGTTTCGAAGTGAGAGTAAAGAGTAGGCAAGAAAGGATGATCAAGCTGAGACAAGATCTCTCTTTCAGTCTGAGCTCTCAACAGCTTGTTCCTGCTCACAAGAGAAGCCTTGTCCATCACTTTCATCGCGAAATACGTCGTGGGATTTGCCCCTTTGAGTTCAACAAGATAAACACTACCGATATCTCCGTAGCCTAGCCGTTTCAAAACACGAAAATCGCTGATTCCAAGCTTGATTCCTCTAGATTTCAAGGAATTCACTGCGTCCCACCTAATATCTCCTCCCGTGTGAGGCTTAGAGGAATTATTAGTGGATGTGCTTTCGCTGTTGTTGCTTTGGGAGCTCATGTTAACGTTGTGATTGCTGATTAACAGAGTCGACTCTGATTTTATTTGATGTTCTTCAATCTTCTTTGTGTTTTGCTCAACTTGCTTCTGCTTATCTTTACGCGGTTTTTGTTGTTGACATTTATGGTTTGATGAGTTTGAGGCAGAGTCACGATGATGACTCGTCTGCACATGAACAAAAGACAATGGGATTATGAACTTTACACGTTTCTGTCAAAGTAGAACGAATTGAAGAAAACTCTCGTGTTATTAGGTTACATCACCGAAACACATATATACACGGTTCAAGAGAAGTAGAATATAGATAATCATAAACTTAATCACAAATCTATTCCTAATCCTTATCTCAATAGGTATCCTAGCACTTTCTTTAAGAAGAAATTACCTCCGGCGAGACAAGCTTATTTCCGGGTTTCAATAACATCGCCGGCTGAGTAAAGCTTGATCAAGAGTGGCCTGTTTTCCACGTAGAGGATATGAAAACAAATATCTTGTCTTAAAGCAACAATTTTGAGTTGACTATCTTTAATCATTTAAATTCCGACATACTTGTTATCACGAACATAACAAAATCTTCATTGTCTACCAAGATAGGTGTGCACGTCGTACATTGTTTTTTTGGGAACAAAAGAGAAATCTTGGAATTAAGAATTAAGGTGAAAAATAAGGTAACAATGACTGGAGACAAGTATTTTTTTATGAAATCCAAAGAAAGTGGGGATGGTGGAAGGAAGTAAAGGTTTTGGATTAAAAGTAGCTTCAAAATTAAATGCTCATTCATATCAAATTTTGTTCACAGACAAAGTAGCCTAAAATATTTGGCTATAGGAATTAGAAGAAAAACCTACAAATGCTAGATTCTTGGATTTAGTCTAGAGTCGATCTCTGAGCAGAAGAGTAATAGTGAGACTCAAGCTCTTTAAGACTAGCAGATGCATCATCAGCAATTCTAGCCAACAATCGATTCGTCTTCTCGGCCTCTTGATCAAACTCTGCAATTCTTTGTTCTACATGATCGTTTAATGATGCAAATCCTGAAAAAATCGCGGTTTGCTTCAGCTCTGATACAAGTTTCAAAAGAGAATCAGCTGCTTGAACCTGCCACACCATTAATATAGAACTCAGTTACATAAAAGCTAGCAAAACAAACCCAATTGAACCAAAAGTAAAAAGATTAGATTTTGGAGACTCATTAGTGAATGTTTCAAATATCCAGACATTTCATATCTGTGAGCATATGCTGTCCTAAACCCTAAACCCTAATTGCATCTGCCTAATTTTGATAATCATTCTAATTTGATTGATTGAAGATATCAAATTACCAATCTTGATGCTCGCATCTCCATCATGTATGCTTCCTGAGAGTTCTTCATTGGCGGATCACTCACCTACAAAAAAAAAAACCCACAGATGTTCACAAAATTCGAAAAAATTGTAAACAAATTTCCAAAGACGAAGCGAAATTAAAATCACTTACCCTTGCGACATTGACGATTTGATTGAAGTTATCGACGACAGATGTGATGTCAGTATCAACTCTCTGCAACAACGCCTTTTGCTTCTGTAACGCAGCGGCTGCCGCAGCAGCTGTTGGTCCGCTTCCTCCACCGGAACCACCGCCTTTGTTCATCATTCATGCCCTTTACACAGAAACGAAGGGAACCTATGGAGGCTTTAGTGGTACAGACACAAAAGGCCTAAAAGTACTATTGGGCCTTAACTATTGAGCTAATATTGACTATTGGACCTTACATATTCCGATTGTGTTTGCTATTTACTACGGACTACCGTTTTGTTTTTGTCTCACTTTGATAATTGGTGAATTTTTCATTTTTGGATCAGCTAAGTGCGACCCAAACAGAAATTCAAAAGTCAAGAGCATAATTTTAGTTTCCTAAAATAGGAATTAATTTATGGATCTTAGATTCACAACCGCATGTGGAATAATTAGTAAAGAAAATGCCAGCCTTTTTATTATTTTTTCTTTGTCAACAAGCTAATGCCAACTCTTTTAAAATGAATGAAACCTACTCATATAATTCCTTTTTGGCCACCCGTAGACTATTCCAGACGATTAACTTAATGACACTCATGTTTTTTTCCTTAATAATAGACCATAGTCCATTAACACTTTCTTTTTATTAAGAGTAACATGAGAGTTATATTAACATTTGATAATAAAAACGACAATGGAAATAGCCGCCACTCAAAAAAGAAAGACCAAGGAAAAAATTAAAAATGAGACGTAAAAGGCCAATAACAGCAAACCACACAAAGTTTCTCTTAGGAGAAGAGGCAAAATAACAGTCAAGCATGTTGGTCCGTCTTCAGACCTTTCGTGGTAGTTTAAATGCTAAGTCTTTCGTTTATAAATAAAGTGAAAAATAAATGCAATTCATAAAGAAAAAACAAAGGTATAATTCATTCATTCGTCAATGGCGAAGAAAGCACTTTTGATAGGAATCAACTACCCAGGAACCGCGGTGGAGTTACGTGGCTGTGTCAACGACGTCCACCGGATGCAGAAATGCCTAATCGAGCTTTACGGGTTCGCCAACAAGGACATCGTCATAATGATAGACACAGACAAATCATGTATACAACCTACGGGCAAGAATATCTGCGACGAACTGGATAATCTCATCGCATCAGGGCAATCTGGCGATTTTCTGGTCTTTCATTACAGTGGACATGGCACGAGAATCCCTCCTGGGATAGAAGACTCAGAAGACCCTACAGGGTTTGACGAGTGTATCACTCCGTGCGATATGAATCTAATAAAGGGTATGAGATCAAAAGTAATCCCTTTTTGTATGGGTTTGACGTCTTTTTTTTTTTTTTTTTTTNTTTTATGTTTTTTT
>Ga0041059_1001238_pt1 | contig 20416 bp, 10 predicted proteins | sample AraColnosormetaG_FD_56232 | JGI IMG/M metagenome (GOLD analysis project Ga0041059, IMG submission 56232) | Arabidopsis roots microbial communities from North Carolina, USA - Col MF nosort | ecosystem: Host-associated > Plants > Roots > Unclassified | place: USA: North Carolina | collected... | reverse complement strand
CTCTCTTTTTTTTTTTTTTCTGGGTCGAAGTTTGGTTCTTTGTTGGATAATGATGGTTTTTGACAGTGAATCTAACCTAGACCGATTCTTACGCTGCACTACACCGATTGTGCCTGCCTATTCCCTCCCAAAGGTTTACGCCTTTTTCTTTTTCTTAAAACAATTCTCTGAATTTAGGATCTGAAACTGTGTGTTTTTTGGCAGACACAGATCAAGAACCTTAATCCTCTATGGTATCCGTTGGAGAGCCAGAGCGTCGAGTATTTCAGGTTGGGAGATTTTTGGGATTGTTTCGACGAGTGGAGTGCTTACGGTGCAGGTGTCCCCATTGTATCGGAAACGGGCGAAACATTGGTCCAATACTATGTTCCTTACCTCTCTGCAATCCAGATTTTCACCTCTCATTCTGTTATCAATACTCTTAGGTAATGATCATTATGCTGCCATTTTCATAAACACAAGCATATATTCAACAATCTAACATGTCGCTGCGATGAATGATGATTTAGGGAGGAGACAGAATCAGGGGATTCAGGGAGCGAGTCGTGTAGCGAGGAGTGGAGATGGGAAGGATGTTCTTCGTCTGAAGAAGGGTTTGATCATCAAGAACCTCTCGATCGCCTCGGTTACTCTTACTTGCAGTATTTCGAGAGATGTACACCTTACTCTAGAGTCCCTCTCATGGATAAGGTTTGTTCCCCATTCTTGGAGTTTGATTCCAGAAGCACTTTCTTTCATTGTTTTATGATTCCATAAGTCTCTGTCTACTTTCAGATCAAAGAGTTGGGAGAAAGATACGTAGGGTTGAGGTCATTGAGGAGTGTTGATCTGTCTCCTGCGAGTTGGATGGCTGTTGCTTGGTCTGCCTTTTCTTCTTTTTCTTGTTTCAGAAAACAAAGTTAAGGTTAATGTAGTAAAATGGTGACGATGTTTGATTGTATGTGTAGGTATCCAATCTATCACATTCCCATGAATAGAAGCATAAAAGACTTGTCTACTTGCTTCCTCACTTACCACACGCTTTCTTCATCTTTCCAAGGTGCATTTTCACTTTCCTCTTGGAAGTGTGTATTAATGTATTAGTACATTCATTCCCCATTTCTAAAGTCCCTTGGCATTGGAACAGATGTAAAAAGGGAAGAGGAGAAGGAGAGGATAAGTGTGAGTGCATTTGGGATGGCCACTTACAAGATGCAAGGGAGGCTATGGGATAATGATAGATTGCTTTGCTTTTTGAGCGTAGCAGATTCTTGGCTAAAGCAGCTAAGGGTCCACCACCATGACTTCACCTACTTCACCACTACTACTCATTATCTTTGATATATGTAGTGTTTTAGATCATTACTTGGTTAACAGTCTATTTAGCTTTGTTGTTTAAGAGTAGCACATATCAATAATGTTGGATTGTTGTTACTTGGGACTCTTTGGGAAGGATAGGTACTGACTTTTTCTTCACAAGACTTTTATATCATAAATTTAGTTTGGGGTCAGATTGATGATGATGGGCTCAATACATTTATTCTTTTCTAATGTTTTGTGGCTTTCTGTTTGTACAAACGCACGTTCTCTTGATTTTGGTATCCTTCTCTTTTTAACAATTTTCTAAATTTCATAACAAAAAAGAAGAAGATATATACAGAGATATATATTGATTTACATAAAAGATTATCACAAAAATCTCTAGAACTTTCTACATGATATTTAGATATATTTATGTTACAATTATCTCAAATTTAGTTTCTTAGCCTCTAATATAATATTCTGATATTATGTACTTACTAGGAATTATTTATGGTGTTTTAGATTGTTTCTGAAGATACCTCTTAAAATTGGATCATGTTTTAGGCTTCTTTCGACTTTTGTCCAAATTTGATAAATTGGATCATTGGCCCAAAATAAAGTTGGTTCGTCTTTTTTATGCTCACCCCTAACTAAAATTACACCAAAAAAACTATACTGTTTCTAAACATTATCACATTATAGTATTATACACAACAATATTAACTCATAAAATAAAAAGAATAAATGTGTGCCTTAATATTCACGAATTTTCTTAAGAATAATACTCTTATAGAGATTTTAGTAGATTTTCTTCTGCACCCATCTTCTTTTTTGCCACTAGAAAAAGTTACATAAAAACTGTAAGTTGATAAATAAATAAAACTGTAAATTCCAACAATTAGTTTGGATTTTCCACCTGAAATCTTTATAGACTATGTTTATTCCTCACAATAAATAGAAGATATGAAGAATAACATCACGCATAGTCGATATGCACGTGAGATAATATGTTGAGATTTAGTTACCAAAAAAGAATGATTTTGTCTGAGAAATGAAATTCCTCTAGTTGTGAATTTTTCAAACTTGGTCGGTCTTGTGAGTTGAGTATCTTTTTGAGGGGAGGTGGGAATAATAATAAGCAAAAATATCTTAAAAAAAAGCGAAAGCTGAGTTTGACCAATCACCGACCCGGAAGATTGAAACTATAATTAGTACTACGTTTGGTTGTCATCAAAATGGTCATTCTTATGGTTATGGGATATTATCCTTTGCCGCGGCTAGCCGACCATTACACCAACATCATTTTTTTTTGTCTCCATTCAATTTGCATAAACCTCTTAAATTATAGATGTTTTTTACAGTCTAATCTTATCTTTTAACTTTGTAAGTGGTGTCGCCTTACGAAAATTAAAGCTTGGAAAATAACTAAATAAAGTTGAAGGATATGAACTAATGAATGCCTTCACCGTCCAAAAAAACAGAGAATGCCACGTATTCGTACGGACGTTAATGTTTTCATCTCTGCGCGTTGTGTTTTTATGTGTCAATATCTCTCTATTTTTCAAATGCTCATTTTCTTAACTTTCTTATTGGCCAATGAATTGGAGTAAAAGCAAAGGAATAACCCCAAAAAGATAGTTTTGAATAGTCGTCAATAGATAGATGGGACATACAAATTACAAAAGCGGTTAGCAAAATCTTTCGTTGAAAAAAATAAATATCTAATTCTTGCCCTCATATATAAACCCATGTAGAGTCGTCTCTCTCTTACCAAATAAGAACAAAACAAGACATAATTTTCTCTGTTTTCCTAGCTCTCTCCTCTCAAATTCTTCCATTGCTCTCTGTTTTGGCAAATCGTGAACTGCCACGTCTTTAAGGCATCAGTGAAGCAAAGATGGACTTTGACGAGGAGCTAAATCTTTGTATTACGAAAGGTAAAAATGTTGATCATTCTTTTGGAGGAGAAGCTTCTTCCACGTCCCCAAGATCTATGAAGAAAATGAAGAGTCCTAGTCGTCCTAAACCCTATTTCCAATCCTCTTCTTCTCCTTATTCGTTAGAGGCTTTCCCTTTTTCTCTCGATCCAACACTTCAGAATCAGCAACAACAACTCGGATCATACGTTCCGGTACTTGAGCAACGACAAGACCCGACAATGCAAGGCCAGAAGCAAATGATCTCCTTTAGTCCTCAACAACAACAACAGCAGCAGCAGTATATGGCCCAGTACTGGAGTGACACATTGAATCTGAGTCCAAGAGGAAGAATGATGATGATGATGAGCCAAGAAGCTGTTCAACCTTACATCGCAACGAAGCTGTACAGAGGAGTGAGACAACGTCAATGGGGAAAATGGGTCGCAGAGATCCGTAAGCCACGAAGCAGGGCACGTCTTTGGCTTGGTACCTTTGATACAGCTGAAGAAGCTGCCATGGCCTACGACCGCCAAGCCTTCAAATTACGAGGCCACAGCGCAACACTGAATTTCCCGGAGCATTTTGTGAATAAGGAAAGCGAGCTGCATGATTCAAACTCGTCGGATCAGAAAGAACCTGAAACGCCACAGCCAAGCGAGGTTAACTTGGAGAGCAAGGAACTACCGGTGATTGATGTTGGGAGAGAGGAAGGTATGGCTGAGGCATGGTACAATGCCATTACATCGGGATGGGGTCCTGAAAGTCCTCTTTGGGATGATTTGGATAGTTCTCATCAGTTTTCATCAGAAAGCTCATCTTCTTCTCCTCTCTCTTGTCCTATGAGGCCTTTCTTTTGAAAAAGTTTATAAACCCACATTGTGTTGTAGGTTATAGTTTAGGGTTATGCTCATTGGCATTTGGATGGAGGCAATTTTTGTGATCTCCCATTCCACCACATATCAGTCATTATATGTGTCTACCTTTTCTCTGTATTTCTATCATTATCATTGTTTTTATTATGTGTCTGTATGTGTTTCCCTATTGCTACATACATAGATGTCCTCTTTGTTCATTGAGTTTGTTATCTGTACTTTTACAACTTGGCAACATCACATAGTCTGCAGAGGTTGTTATAATGACCTCTGCCTATCATGCAAGATCTTTATGCATCTTTGAGTTTCTACGAGAAGTCTCTGGAGAAGTCAAGTGACACTTCCAAAAGAACTAGAGGGTTCGATTTAATAGGCAAGAAGAAAGTCCCAAAAGTCTTAGGCTCAAACAACCCTTAGTGCATTACTTTGTATGTTCGAACATAAAGAGAAAGAATAGGCGACAAAGAAACAGAGGTTAGGTGAGTTTTGGGTATGTTTGGGAGCTTGGTTAATCGTTAGTTGTTACTATACTAGCTCAAGAAAGAGAATATTGTTTCTAGTGGATTCTAAAACTCCTCATTTTCAACCACTGATGAGTCATCTTCATCATTACTAAACCGGATTATAGAAGAAGACTCATACATGCTTTTGGACCTGCAATTTTGGGTTGCAAGCATGTTGACTTGTCCATGATGTGAGATCTCTACCATCACAGTTTCATCATTTGATGGCAGTGGTTGTTTCCATGGCTCTCCATCTATTCTCATATAAGCATGCTTCGCCGCACCTTTCTTAAACTCTAATCGAACTCGGTTTGCCTAAACACATATACACACACCACACGAGTTAAAAATATGCACTTAACTCACAGTTTGTCTTCTATCACTTTACATTTACCTGTGCAAGTCTTGTCCCATGACCATTTGGAGAGAGCAGAATAAGACCATGCCAAGCATTTCGAAACCCAACGATTTCGATGAGTCCATCGTCAACGAATGGTGCAGTTAGGCTTCTCTGTTGAGACAATAGAAAGAAAAAGAGAACCACGTTTTAGTAAGATTATTAATAAAGCAAGAGAATGTTTATAAAAACCTACATCACGTTGTTTCTTAGGATTTGGTGTTCCCCAAGGATTTAGTCCTCCAGAAAAACTAGGAAGATTCAAACATACTATGGACCTTATGCTGCCAGAACAAAAATTTATGTTAATTACTATATTCTCTATTGTACAAATAGAAAGCCTTGCATAACCTTTTACTTATACAGTTACCTTTGGGGAATATGAAGATCATTCCATTGGCCATTTCTATCACAAATCTGAATTTTTGCAAGCTTAGCTATGTTTCTGCAGCAAACGGCATAGATTCAATTGAGAGCAAAATTATATACACATGAAATCAAGTTACATCGAAACTATAAGATGACGTCTAATTTTAATGAGTGGCAAGCGAAATTGGAAAGAATGGATAAGAAAATAAAAATATACTCACTGTGAAGAAGGGTGAAAAAGAGAGGCAAAAAACCATCCTTGTGTGCAACTAAGCTTTAGATATGTGCTCTGGAAGGTCATGAAATCAATGGAAACATTACATATTAGTGTAATTTAGTCACGTGAAATATATTGTACAACTGTCCCACTAATGTAAACATTAGAGCCACATCAATTGAAGACAACATAAAAAAAAAACTTTAAGAGCAAAGGTAATGCAAACCTGATTAACTAGCTGATTTTTAAACCTTTCCGGGTGCAGTTTTCTCTGGGAATGAAATGCATAAGATACTTGAGCATCCATTCCTGCAGTAAAATTTGATTAGGGATTAGCTTGTATCTTCCACAAATACAACCAACCAGTGGAAGTACTGAACATGACAATTCATACAATTAATTTATAATCCAAGTTTCAAATATCATTGACATGATGTTTAGATATCATTTATCTCACACCTAACACAACGTGGAACGTAAAGAGCAAAAAATGTTACCCAAGCTGAAGTAATTCCAGAATCCCCCACGATATGTATGGTAACCTTCCTGAAAATTTGAAAAGAATAATGCTGATCATATAAGAATAAAAGAAAGAGATGATGCGCAAAAGAAGAAAAATATCTTACCATATTTTCTTGATCTGATGGGAAAATACGAGGAAGAGAATGTGGTAGCTTAAGAGTAATATCACAAGAGCCTTCCTTGGGATGCTTCATCCTCATAAGTATCTTCCAACTTGATTAAGATATAAAATGCATACATATATCAATCCAAAAACAAAGTATAATATATGAAAATTGAAAGAGAATGATATATGTGTAATTGAATATATACTTGTCTATCTTCATCTCTTTTGCATTGATCACTTTACCCAAAAAAGACTCCACCGAAGACCTATCTGTTCCAGGATTTTTCTTACCCTGAAGATGATGAGATTTAGTAAGAAGAAACATATTCTATGAGATATAATATGATTTGAGTGATCATCAGTGTATATATACATACCCATCCAAATGCAAATGGAAGGTTGTTACCGGTACCTAAAGGAACCGTAGCAATTGGAGGTGGATTGGATAAATTAAGATCAGAAACAACTCCAAGGAGCCAACCAGCTGTTCCATCTCCCCCTGCAACCTAAATTAAACATAACTCATGCTTAATGACAAATGACTAAATTATTAACACCTTTTCTATTTACGTACCGATGAAGATAACTCACAATGATTTTCAACTTGTCCCGAATCTTGCTAGCCAAACTATCGTCTTTTAACCTCTCTAGGTTAAGATAAATTCTCTGCAGCACTTTATCTGGGGTCTCTACCTCCAGATCAAAAACCTGAGTACCAAATATGCTATAATTAATAACCAATTAAAAAACATGGAAATATAATATATGATAATGATCATCAGTAAAATAATGTAGACAGTTATCTAATTTAATTAGTTTCCATATTTCAATCAAGTTTGATTTTTAGGGTTTTTAGGTTAAAATCAGATATAAAATCAATCAAGTTACGTATTTAAGAAGAATCAACGAATTCATCACTTTTTGTTGTAGAAGCCAATTTCAAAAACCAATGAATCATTAGTCTATGGCTAAAGCCTAAATTGATATATTATAGACCTGCTTGTCGTTGAGCAGAGTACGGTAGGTAAGGATGAGTTCTGCACCTAGTTGACCTCCGCTTTTGGAGTTGATGAATACGAGGATTGGGTTCTCAGGTGCAGTTGTACAACTGATTTGCGCCTCAGGCTCGTCTTCAGGCGAGAGAACGTACGAAGGTATGAAGAATTTCTTAAGGAAATCTGATAAATTCTTGTATTTTTCCATACTCGTCTCTGACTGAACCATTCACATATCAACACTCATCAAGTATTCATATTTAAGATTAATCAAATAACAAATATATAAAATCGACATCGTTAATCATGCAAAAGACGATCGAAGTAGACATCATACCATGAAATCTCTCAAGGGGTTGAAAGATAAAGTTTACTATATTATCGTGTCTTGAAAAAGTAATTAGATTTAAATAATGGAGATCCTGAAGATTTTATAACCTTTTGTTAATGGTATTGCTATACCAAGACTAATTAGGAGTTAGAACAAGGTTAAAGGCACAACGTTGATTTTCCTTTTTCTTTTATATAGATAAAAACACTAGTACTCTTAAATGGTCTTTATGCACATGAAAACGTGATCTTTAACATGCATATCTAATTAGTAATTACTGCTTTTTTTGTTTGTCAAAAATTACAGTCTTTTTTCATTACTTTTTTTGTTAAAGGATTTATATCTAATTTACTGCTGACATATGGAAATGGAGTCCATTGTCTTTGTATTATATATCATCTTTCATATATTTCATACTTTTCTTTAGTTTAATATATTTATACCAATTTATACATATTTAGATATTCTACAAATATTAATTTTTTGTCATCATTTGTTTTATATTTTATAACATTTAACTTATTAAGGTTAAACGCAATTACAAAGTGTAACTTAGCCCGTCACTGATGAGCTCATTTTTACAAGCAATTAAGCCCATTAAGGGTGTAAAGCTTAATTCCACTAATGGCCCATTAAGTAAAAAGCGCTATAGTATTAGGCCTTGTTCGAGAATCTCCTAATGCCATGACTTAGACACAATCTTTGGACTTGACATCAATACATCATCTCTGACGATGACCGATTTCCTTTGGTAAATCTCTGACGATGACCAATCCAGAAGAGAAACCTAAGAGTAGATAGAATGATGCAAAAAAGAAGTGAAAGGATAACCCCACATCACATCTCTTTCCATGTGTCACCTTCTGCATGAATCCACACATTGCTATTTTAAGAAGGTGAAAATATTTTAAAATGTAGACAATAAGCTTCGGTGTGAACTTCGGAGAAGCCTGTGGTTCTTGTGATAAAGGGGATATCGAATTCAAAGTTTGTTGCACTGCTTTCCACCAACAATTTAACAAACATAAAAAATAAAATAAAAAAGTTTCACTTCTTTTGCAATTTTGTAGTTATTTAATTTGCTTTTTGAAATCGTCTAAGTAGTGCCAACGTGGATGGCTTGTTCGGAGAGAGCCTTCCACAAGCAATTGAAACTTGGAATAACGTTGCATAAGTAAAATGTTGCAATCATCAATTTTAAAAGCACAAGGCACATGACATTAACACGTTATTTGAAAGTTTTTTTGATGAGAATATCCAACTACTTTACCGTCCTCACTCTCTTAACCTTTGAAACTCTAGGCTTTATGTTCCAAAATTCAACGTAACATATATTCTCATACTTAATTTTTCAGGTTTTCTTAAACCAAACATTATGTAAAAGTCAACTTACCTATATTAACATGCAAAGTCAACATCTCTTTTTTTGTTTAAGCAAAGTCAACAACTTAACCCACAAACAAAAAGCAAAACATGCAAAATTATTAATGTGCTTCACTCTGACTCTCACCACCATAAGGTAAACATAAAATACTCTCACCGCCGAAGTTACCCCCACAAGGTTTCTATTTTAATCTCTTAGTTCCATTACTTTATCTACATTAACATACAAAAGAACATTCTATCACTCCAAAATATACGCATAAAGATATTATTATTTGAACTAACAGAATCTAAGTTAGATAGATAGATTATATTAAATACCATACATACTATCACGTGGATCGTTTCTAGAATATACAGTAAAAAAAAAACGTTAGGCGATATGTAGTCTAAGCAAGGTTTATAACCTTTTGTATATTTCAAAGGACGTGGCATATTAGGTACATGCCAAGTGGAATTGACCTTGGCTCTCTTCTACATTGATAAAGTTCTTCGCATAATTCACATCCCTATATAAACAAATGAACGGAGAAGGTATGAGTACATCCACACATTGACATTTCTAAAATCCAACTCCTCTTTTTGAAAATTAAGAAACTCCACTTGGCTCTTCGATTTTTTCTATCTAAATAACAGAACCAAATCATTATCGAAATTTAAAGTTGTGCGAAACAAAACAAAGATGGGAAGATCACCTTGTTGTGATAAAAATGGAGTGAAGAAGGGACCATGGACTGCTGAGGAGGATCAGAAACTCATCGATTATATTCGATTTCATGGTCCTGGCAATTGGCGTACGCTCCCCAAAAATGCTGGTACGTATAAACTACACACCGTTCCTTATATTTTGTTCTCATAGATTAATATATATGTTCTCTATTTATTGAGTCACACACTTATAAGTCGTATTGTACAAATTAAAGGACTCCATAGATGTGGAAAAAGCTGCCGTCTTCGATGGACCAATTATCTAAGACCGGACATCAAGAGAGGAAGATTCTCGTTCGAGGAAGAAGAAACTATCATTCAGCTACACAGTGTTATGGGAAACAAGTAAGCCTGATCATTCACACCATAATTTTTGTCTGAAATTCATATTCATCAGCTACATGCTTTTGTATGTTAATTAATGTAAAACTCAAAAAGGGAGAGTGTACGTTTGCATGCGGGGGTACATGTCAAATGTAGGCCATCAACTCCAATAAACTATTATTAGTACTTTACTAGTACGTATTGACCTATATTAGAATAATAATAAAGGAGTTTTGTATTGATCATAGATTAATGTCACTAATATTGAATTGATGAATATTAGGTGGTCAGCAATAGCCGCTCGTCTACCAGGGAGGACCGATAACGAAATAAAAAACCATTGGAACACTCACATCCGCAAGAGACTTGTAAGGAGTGGTATCGACCCTGTTACTCATTCTCCACGCCTTGATCTTCTTGATTTGTCCTCACTTTTGAGTGCACTTTTCAACCAGCCAAACTTTTCAGCAGTTGCAACACATGCGTCTTCTCTTCTTAATCCTGATGTATTGAGGTTGGCCTCTCTACTACTGCCACTTCAAAACCCTAATCCAGTTTACCCATCGAACCTCGACCAAAATCTTCAAACTCCAAATACATCATCAGAATCGTCTCAACCACAAGCTGAGACTAGTACAGTCCCAACAAACTATGAAACTTCATCATTGGAGCCTATGAACGCAAGACTCGACGACGTTGGTCTTGCAGATGTATTACCACCTTTGTCAGAGAGTTTTGACTTAGACTCGCTCATGTCAACGCCAATGTCTTCTCCACGACAAAATAGCATTGAAGCAGAAACCAACTCCAGCACTTTCTTCGACTTTGGAATTCCGGAAGATTTCATCTTAGATGACTTTATGTTTTAATTTTCAACATTTGCATACACATGTCTTGCTTTCACACATATGATTCTTTGTTGCATTCTTTCTTTTGTTTGATGTATAAATTTCTTGTTTTTATTCTCTCAAAAGATATTAAGTTATTAGTCTATAAAATTTTCATGAATGTTTATGTATTATCTGCTTAGGCGAGATATCTAAATTCTGCTCCATTAGTCCATATACACAGTTGACGGAAGCAAACATAGAATTATTAGCGTCAAACACATCACATATTCATATTGCTTTGTTCGAATCATCGTCAATCAAGTTAATCAGTTTATGCGAGTTCTATCATTTAGGCCCAATTCAAGGCCCAATTCAAGTTCATTTTAAAGCCGTTAATTTGGCCAATTTAAGGCCTATATTCCGGAAGCTTGTAGAACTATTTTCTAAAAACCAAATCGATAATATGAGTTAGTTAAACTTGGTCTATATAAAATGATATTTTCACTTTTCAATTCCAAGCAAGAGATAAGTGTGGAACAGTTAAATCTAAGTCTTATATAGATAATTTGAATTTGAGGGATGAAGGCATTTTGACTAATTGGTATGGGCAGGTAAGTAAGCAACACAAAGAACGTGTGAAAATGCTTTAATTGGTGGAATTTGGAACTTAAAGAGGAAGATTAGGAAATGCATTAGTGAAAGTGGGGACGACTCCTTTTTTCTCGCCTTTTGGAGTTTTCACCTTTTTCCCTGACGGACCGTTTCCCTAGGCTGGCCTCCGGCTCATATTCATATACCCGTTTGAAATAAGAGGTTTATTTCTTTTTATTTTTGGATTTGTCAATGCTCATAAAGCGTATCAATGATTTAATATATGATTGTAGAGAGTTTTTGTGTTTTGTCCTTTAGATATCGATCCTTTTCTTCCTGTGACTATGCTCCATTCGCATCTCATCCCACCTCGTTAAGGGCTCGTTATGTTTCTCCACCATTCATATCTTTTTTTTATTTTCTCTAACTCCTATCTTTAAATTTTTCTCTTTCACATATTTTTGCTAGCGTTTTGCGAAATTAAAAGCCACCATGTTATATACATGAACATGTAAATACATTACAAATGTACATGGATAAATATGAACTATACATTATGCTTAGTTACTAATGTAGACATGTAGTTAAGAATTCTTAGTTACTACTAGAACTAGTAGTACAAAACAAAAAGACAAGGCCTATAATTTCCGGAGCTAAACACAGTTTACAAAGGGATTATAGACTCTAAAACAAACCAGAAACTGCCAAAAGTCAGGAATCTCTTGTTTTTCTTCCCTCACATCTCTCTTCTCTCTCTCTTCACAATAGTCCTTTGGACAGAACAAAAGAGAGAGAAGATAGTGAATAATGGAAGGCTGCTTTTCTTCGTGAATCTCAGAATCTTAAAAGACTCAGATTTGAGAAAACGTTTCAATATCTAAATCCATTTCTCTCCCTCTCTCTTTAGCCATTTAGAATGAAGAAAAGTCTCACTCTACTCATCCTCCTCCTCTGTTCTCTCCTCTTCTCCACCGTCTTGAGCAACCTACTCGTCGAACCGGTCCAACCCAACACCGTACCAGCCTTCCCCGTCGAAACCCAAGCTCAAAGCTGCCGACTTGACCTCTCCAACGAGCTATTCGGTGGCGTCAACGAAGCTTGCGGAAGAAACCTTGACCGGAGTCGATGTTGCCCTGTTTTAGCCGCTTGGCTCTTCGCAGCTCACGCTCGCTCTGCTCTCCAGTTACCAGCTCCTGCTCCAACGCCGGAATCTTCTGATCCCGACGAACCCATGAAGCCTGACGACTCTCAGAAGTGCGTCAACACATTGCAAAGTGCGCTTTTGACTAAACAAATCAAGATCCCTCAGCCTAATTCTAGCTGTGACGCAATCTTGTGCTTCTGTGGTATTCGTCTCCACCAGATTAGCTCACTCTCTTGTCCCGCCGCTTTCAATGTCTCCTCCGGCTTCAAAAACGCAACTCCGACCGCCGCCGTGAAGAATCTTGAAAAAGAATGCCGGAACTCTTCTTACTCCGGTTGTACCAGATGCCTCGGTGCTCTTCAAAAGGTTCAATTTTTATAACTTAAGTTCAAATTTTTCGCATTCCGTCACATTAAATTTTCATTCTTTATGTCCCTAGTCCCTACACTAAGGATTCACAGAGCATTTAATGAAATTTTTTTCTTATCCTTAAAAGCATAATAAATGTTTTGATTTCATTTGCGTGAAGTCTTCTTCAGAATGTTCAAGTAGCTGTCACTCTCTATCCATGAGTAACATGTTCACCAAACTCACAATAACAAATTTTACTGTTAATTTTAGGGTTTATGTTGAAAGAGACACACACAAGCACATTGTTGGTTTTTCTTTGGCTATCCTTTTAGGTTGCAAACAATTGGAGATGTGCTTTTTCAGAAACTTTCTTTTTTCGTATAGACCCAAAGCACTGCAACACTCTGAAACCCTTCACTTTCACACGCAATCTTTTTGTTTTCCATTATATTAATGAATCTTGTTTTTTGTTTCAAATTTTGATGGGTGGATTTACAGCTAAAGGTAAGAGGAGGAAACAAGAAGACAACAACAGAGAGAGGGACTAAGATGATGAGCAAAGATTGCCAGCTCATGGGACTCACATGGCTACTAGCTCGTAACAAAACGGCATACATTCCCACTGTTTCGGCTGTGTTAAGAGCTATTATGTATAGTCCACACCCACCTCACCTCAACAAGTGTAGTCCTGACCAAGAGAACATGCCTTTAGCAGTTGACTCTCTACAGTTTCAAAAGAGCTTCTCTTCATCATCTCATCTTTTTGGGGTTTTACCGTTTTTACCCTTAGTCCTTTGTATCTTTCTCTTTCTACTGTGATTTTTTTCTGTATTTTTTGGTCGGGAGGGGTAAAGAGAGTCACGTGAAGCTACAAGACAGTTATGTGTATGTAAATGCTGTGCTCTTTTTTTGGTTCTGCAAACTCTTAACCCTCATTTTTTGGTTTTAACTGTGTTTTGTCCCATTTAACACTTTGTACGAGGTCTTGAAATTTTAAAAAATCATCTTGGCATTTAGAAAGTTGTCATATTGGACTATATAAGAACCATATCATGTGAACTTAATAAACAATTACAAAAGAGAGAGAGCCTTTGGTAGTCGTCGAATCCCAAGGACTATACTTACTAAGCATGTTGGTCGTGTCCACTAATGCGAATGTATTCCCCCAAAGTCAAATCCAAAAGGCATTGCAATTCCTCTTATTAATCTATTACTAGTTTATAAAGTGTGGTGTTATCTCACACAAGCTTAACTATATTTTTGACAAACTATTTTTGCGAAAATTTTCTTGGGAACCATGTCAATGAGAACCACCTTTCTACCATAAAAGTTTGAAGGTTTTTTAAACTGATCTCACTGGAGTAAAATTAACTGCTTAAAATAATACATCTCAATGAAGCCCTGAAACAACAAGTGAGAATGCAACAGTCACCATAATAGGAGGTCTTTAAATATAAAATGAATATCAATAATAATAAAAAAAATCATTGAGAGAATCAAGAAGAGATTTGTGTCTTTGTATAGACACTTAAGACTCTTTACCACTTATTTAAAGACACTACTTTTCATGTGTTTCCTTTTAATTGGTCAATGTGTTTTTGACATTAAAATATTAAATCTTTTGATTTTGAGACACTCAAAATAGTGGTTCACTAATGAGGATGCTAATGGGCTTGCTAGATAACTTTTTTTTTTCTTCTTTTACAAGAAATTGAATGATACACGTAATAAGTTATTTAGCTTATTGAAAAGCTTCGCATTAGACTTTAAAGACGTCACCGAGTCAAATTTCGGTTACTACAAACTCCAAAACTCATATTCAAGCTCTCTCTTCTCACTTTTTCTTCTTTGGCCTCCTCTACATTACCAAAGTTTCATCAAGATTGAGTATGGAGTGGTGGTTAAACGGAGGTGTTTGGATGATGATGATGACGACGACCATCATTTCTTTTGTTAAAGCTGAAGATACCCTTTTTTACAACTGGAGGGTCACTTACGGCAAGATTGCTCTAGACACTTTGCCTCGAAGGGTACATTTTCTTCCAAAACGGCTTCTTGCTTCTCGTGTGTTTGATTGATCATGCTTATATTAATATTTAAAAACACATAGGGAATCCTAATAAACGGACAATTTCCTGGACCGGAGATTCGCTCACTCACCAATGACAATTTGGTCATCAATGTTCAAAACGATCTCGACGATCCCTTTCTCTTATCTTGGTATGATTTATTTCCCATTCTTGACCACTTTCTGTTTTAATATTAGCGAGACTTTATCAGCCCTTTTCAATAGAAGTTTGAGTTATATTAGAAGAAGTATTGGAGTTTGGTAAATTGTATGAAGAACCCAATTTGCATGCACATGCATGCGCCATACGTTTCTTCAAAATCTTGTTAATTTGTTGGGTATTATTAGTGAACACGTAAAGTTTTCATGTTAATTATAATATCAACGATCTAATAAATAAAAAAAGTGATAAATGAAGGAATGGAGTGCATATGAGGAAAAATTCTTACCAAGATGGAGTGTATGGGACGAATTGTCCAATCCCACCAGGCAAGAATTACACTTATGACTTTCAAGTCAAAGATCAGGTCGGTAGTTACTTCTACTTCCCTTCCCTCGCCGTCCAAAAAGCGGCCGGTGGTTATGGCAGCCTCCGTATATACAGCCTCCCTCGCATCCCCGTCCCTTTCCCTGAACCCGCAGAAGATTTCACCTTCCTCGTAAACGATTGGTATCGACGTAACCATACGGTACATTTCTTAATTATTTACTAGTCATGTTTAATTAGTATTTTTCATTGACGTATATATGATGACCATATAATTGATTCCACATCCAGACTTTGAAGAAAATTTTGGATGGAGGACGCAAGTTACCGTTAATGCCTGATGGGGTTATGATCAATGGCCAGGGAGTAAGTACTGTTTATTCTATCACCGTCGACAAAGGTTCAATTTAAAAACTCTAGATATTACGTTAGTTACAAGTTACAAAAAAAAAAAGATTCTCACATCACTTTTCGTGGATCAATTGATAGGTAAAACGTACAGATTCAGAGTATCAAATGTAGGGCTTCAAACCTCCCTGAATTTAGAAATATTAGGTCATCAGCTTAAGCTCATTGAGGTCGAAGGAACCCACACGGTCCAAACCATGTACACATCACTCGACATTCATGTTGGTCAAACTTACTCTTTCTTGGTCACCATGGACCAACCTCCTCAAAACTATTCCATTGTCGTTTCCACAAGATTTATCAACGCAGAAGTTGTGATCCGAGCCACTCTCCACTACTCCAACTCCAAAGGTCATAAGATTATCACTGCGCGACGACCTGATCCAGATGATGTAGAATGGTCTATCAAACAAGCCCAGTCCATTAGGACCAACCTAACTGCGTCGGGGCCAAGGACTAACCCTCAAGGCTCATACCATTATGGTAAAATGAAGATTTCTAGGACTTTAATATTGGAAAGCTCAGCGGCTCTTGTGAAAAGAAAGCAACGCTATGCCATAAATGGCGTATCGTTCGTGCCTTCGGATACTCCGCTGAAGCTTGCGGATCATTTCAAAATAAAAGATGTTTTTAAAGTTGGAACCATCCCTGACAAGCCGAGAAGAGGAGGAGGAATAAGGCTAGACACAGCAGTGATGGGAGCACACCACAATGCTTTTCTTGAGATCATCTTTCAAAACCGCGAGAAGATCGTCCAAAGTTACCACCTCGATGGATACAACTTTTGGGTTGTTGGGTGAGAACATTATAGCTAAACCATACTTTGAGAATCATATGAATTCGTCCATGGTCGTTGACGTCCGTGAGTTGTCCACAGGATCAATAAAGGAATATGGTCACGTGCGAGCAGACGAGAGTATAACCTCAAGGATGCTATATCTCGCTCCACTACTCAAGTACGTATAATTTCACTATATCTCTTCTAGGCACAAAATAAAAAAGTATGAAGAACTTTGATCATAAATTTGAAATGTGTTTGGTTGTTGTAGGTATATCCAAAATCTTGGACAGCTGTATATGTGGCATTGGACAATGTGGGGATGTGGAATCTAAGGAGCCAGTTCTGGGCGAGACAATACTTAGGTCAACAATTCTACCTTCGAGTTCATTCTCCAAATCACTCTCCCAAAGATGAATACCCTTTGCCAAAGAATGCTTTGTTGTGTGGTCGGGCCTCCAACAAAAACATGTCCATCATCACTCCTTAGATCCTGTTGGCATGACATAAAATATGAGAGAATATCTTCTGCACAATCCAACACAAAGAGCTTAAAAATAGCTTCACTCTTTGTACTAGTAACAATTAATACTTAAGTAATATATATTTGTACATCTTTGTAAAAAAAAAGAAGAAGAAATATTTGTACATTTGAATAGTTATTCTTCTTTTCTTAATTTGTGTTCTTTCTTTTTCAATTGGTTTCAAACGCTGTCGCTTTGAGGCTATGTTTTCTCTTTCTGTCTCTCTTCCCATTATATAAGAAGTCCTTTGGATCAAACAAAGTAACTAAATAAAAGGATCAAAACATTGAGAAATGGCGAATGGGTGCGAGATTTGCTGTGAAATAATGATCGCCATACTCATCCCTCCTCTAGGGGTTTGTCTGAGGCATGGCTGTTGCACTGTAAGTATTCTTTATCTCTGAATCTTGGTTTTGTCTGAATCAAGAGCTCATAAATATGTAAATTGTCCATATTTGACGTGCAGACGGAATTCATGATATGTCTGATCCTAACGCTCTTGGGATACGTACCGGGGATCATCTACGCACTCTATGCAATCGTGTACGTGGATCGTGATCAATTTTTCGATGAGTACCGTCGTCCACTTTTCTATGCCCAGTCACCGTGATTTTATTCGTTTGCTCTTGTTCTTTGCTCTTTGTAATTTCATTTATTCCATTAATTGATTAAAGTTACATCTTTCTCTCAACATGTTTGAGATCTTTTCTTCTTGAATAAACACTTGATTTTTAATAACAAAAAAAAAAAAATTAAACACTTCTGTTTTGAGAGTGTGCATAGTTTGTTTTTCTCTTTTTCATCATAATCATTAATCAAAAATAAGAAGAAAAAAAAACTTGGTAAGCAGAAAAACTATAGAATCGGTCCAGAAGTCAACGTCCGATGTTTTACAAAAAAAATAAGAAAAACATGGTCAAGGTCCGATGGTTACGTGTAGAGGCGACACATGTTGGAAAGACACTTTCGTGCGACCAACTCTCAACAATTAATAGATAATTACAAATTTACAATAATGAATACAAAAACAAAAAAAATTCTCCAATCAACCTTTTTGAACCACTCTTTTGTCACGCATCACATGAACGGATACTGCGGATCTCTGGGGCGATCGTGACCTGGAGTGATGGTTTGATCAACACAGCTGTAGCAACCAGGTTGTCAAGAGATGCTTTTAGAATCATGCAGCTTGGTTCTGTGATGAATTGTTTGCATGTGTAGTAAGATCTATGTGACTTGGTTATAGGATTGTGATAAGGTGAAACAAATACGTAGAGATGTGGGACAAGTGACCATATACTTTTGACTTTTCTTATAGATAAGAAACAACTGGAATGAAACATAGGGATCGGAGAAGCTTCTCCGACTGCTTTTTTTGTTTGTGTTAGCTTCAAATATCTTATTAACTTTCACAATACTGAAACAGAGCAAATAATTTACAAACAGAATTTTAGACCATTTGAGAAATTTCTACAAAATCAATCGAGAAAAGCAAATTACATGAATCATTGTCAAACAGTACAATAATGATCACTACAAGGGAGCTTATAAAAGAAGAGCAAGGAGTAAAGAGGAAGCAGCACCAATATGGAAGGAGCCTGGGAACATAATAGTTGAGGCTGCAGAGGATGTTGTTGTGTTGCGAGGTCCTCTGTATTTCACCCTTTTCTTCATCACCACTGCGAGATTTCTTGAGCCATGCTCACCCTCAGCTGAACACAAAAGAAAGGCCTGAGAGAAGAAGAAGAGGAATACGATGGAGAAGAGGAGTATGCGTCTGGCTTTGATCATCTCACCCATCTTTGGTTTTTGCGTTTTGCTTAATTCTGATGGATGTGAGTATTACATATATAAAGATTAGGAAGAAGAAATGTTCTATAGTTATTAATGATTAAGTCTTATTAGGTGTGTTATAAACAATATTAATTGACGCGCTCCAGCCAAGTGGATTTGGGCAGCTATAGTGTTGCAGACTTGACCAATCTTGATATAGAAAGCCATTTCAAGCACAAAACGTGGAAAAATGGAAAGATAGAAAATGATTTTCAGATATTGAAGGATTAATAACAATTTGTGGAATGAAATTGCCTAGGTCCATGGAGAGGGGAAACTTGAATTCAATCATGTAGTCATCTTAATTTGAAATTATTGGGGGTAAAAAAGAGTTGTAGCGAAATATAATACTAGGCAATTGGACATGTCTCTTCTCTGTTTAAAATTGACTCATCCACCTTATGTGTTTCTTTCTTCCAGCTTTGATCCTTTTGTCAATGCATATACTACTTGTTTTCTTTCTTTCTTTCTTTCTTAAAATGGACATTTCATACACGTTGGGCCATATGGCCCATATCAATGTATCATTTTGTGTTAGGTTTTATCCACTGGATTCTATGTCACCTTGAACATATATTATTGCTTTGCTCAAGCTCCCCGTGTCTACGTTCTGTCAAGTAGTTTTCCCCTTTCTCACATAGATAGCTAGATGCCTTATGCATATCATTCAATTTTAGGCTTCATACGCGTAAAAATGGATTTTCAAAAAGAGAAAAAGACAAAGACTCAAGCAAAATCTAGGGAGCCCTCACGTGGTTCGTCTCTACTAATCATGGTCTCTATATGCTAGGCTTTTTGTTAGATTAGAAACATAACGCAAAGTCACATGATGGCACGTGTCCGATCCTAACAAATGTGATACTTCCTAACAGACTCTTGGAAAATTCCTAACGATTGATATCATAGCAACATGTTACATTGTAATTTATAAATCGATCGAAGAAGAAAATAATTGGATGTACGGTATCGGAAAATTCGACAATACATAATTTGCGTTGATAAATTAAAGATCTATCTATATGGTAGAAAGCTTATATTGGATGCTTAGTTCCAAGCATGAGTATCAATGTATCATGCATAGGGAATATCTTTGACATGTAAACTTTTGGTGTTATGCAATGATCATTGTCAAAGAATGCCATTCACAATTTTACGAAGGTGAAGACTACATATATAAATGCTCGCTAAGGTTTTGCCAATACTAATCCGGAAATAAAGTGTTTCTGACGAAAAGATCTACCCAAAGATGTATGTTAGTAAGTTGCAGCGCACATGAATGGATCCAATTATATGTTTGTCAACGAACCAATTACGATCATTTCAAAAAAAAAATAACGATCATTTCTTGAAATCGTTTTTAACGATGAAGTGCGCAATTTATTTTGTAGACGGTAACAACCATGCAAATAGAATTAAAGAAGAAAAATAAACAAAAAAAAGACTAATCTAGACGAATTAAAAAAAAAAAAAAACTA
>Ga0041059_1001237_pt1 | contig 20426 bp, 9 predicted proteins | sample AraColnosormetaG_FD_56232 | JGI IMG/M metagenome (GOLD analysis project Ga0041059, IMG submission 56232) | Arabidopsis roots microbial communities from North Carolina, USA - Col MF nosort | ecosystem: Host-associated > Plants > Roots > Unclassified | place: USA: North Carolina | collected 2013-09-02 | reverse complement strand
TTAATTAATTAAATTAGTATTTGACTTTTTAATCCTTAAAGAGATAAATTAATTTACTCTTTAAATTTTTATTTCTAATGGCATACCTATGTAATTACTTATAAAAATTAAGGTTACATTTAAAATGTACTTCTCAAATAATATAGTAGGATCATAATATTTTGACATGTATATAGATTTTCTTATTAAATCATAGTATGTGTTACTTTAAAGACTTAATTTTTATTTTATTTTTAAAAAATTGATGACATAAATGATTATATACTGGATTCTTTCTAATATATATGACTGTAATTATTATTATTTTTATAGAAAGACATATCTTTTTAACCTTGATATTACCCAAAAATATTACAATTTAAAAGTAATTATATAATTTGTTTGTCAAACCAGAAATGATCTATAAATATAATAATAAAATTTATTCCTTTGATTCACTTTAATTAGGGGTAGGTTTTCTTAACTCATTGAAATTAATATTGTATGATCATCAATCACATCATATATCTCTAAAATCTAATTAAATTGGTCATCCAATTAGTTAATCTTTAAACATAATTATTTACTAAGTAATGACATGTCATGTCGAAAACATATAATTGAGCTCTGAGTATAGTTTAAATTCCAAGCCAAATAATTGAGCTTGAGTATAGTTTAAATTCCAAAATTTGGCGGAAACGGGTTCGATCGCATTAAGAAACTAAACCTAGTATTTTTTTCATTAAAAAAAAGATAGGTGATCAATCATAATTTTCTATCACATTACACAATTGTTATAAGCTTTTTCGATTTTAATATGTATATGTAAATCTATCTTTTTCCACTTACCATGATATTTAGTTATAGAATGAATTGTGACTAGTTTCTATTTTATTCATATCTTTTGATTTAAATTTCCATTGTGAATGCTTTCAATTCATTTTTTTTTTCCCCACTTTCTTTAGACGTCGTATCTCTCTGCAAAATCATAAGAAAAGGAAAGAAAACAAAATTTCTCCAAAAGTCAACTTTCTGTGAGTGTGTGTATGTGTTGTATTGTAAAAACGTCTCCAAAAGTCAACTTTCATTATCCTGAGCAGAAGCATGGCAAGATAGGGGTTGAAGCCTTTAATATCTTTATTAGTTTTAGAGGTCAACATCCATTAGCTCTAGTGGTAACTAAACTCGTCAAACTTTTAAGAGCACTATCTACAATATCTGGATATAACAGAATCGTAGTGTCTTTTAACCTAAGTCACTATTTGATATACAAGACAAGATCATCTCAATCTACGCCTTGGAGGATCGCTGCTACAATAACTGGTTCAACATACCAACTTAACCTTATTTTTCGAATTGTGTAAGAGCGTATAATTAATGTAGCAAAGGGAATATACGTGATAAGTAAGTTTCTAATTTTTAATGAAACTATCTTGGAAAATATTTTCATGAAACATATAAACATTGGTGACTAGTTTTTCTTATATTCTTTTCTCATTAACAATATGCAGTGGTTTGTTGATATTTGAATAAGTTCATAAAATAACATTTTTAAAATTTTTGTTAAAGTTAATTCTAAAGTATTTGGGGGGTTTACGTCAATCTTGGCATACCTACCAAATGTAAATGCATCATGTTGTTAAAAAAAAGCAAAATATGTCTTAAAATGTTATAAAGTTATGCGCTTGAAGCAACTATAATAAATAAAAAAAGTATATATAATTTAACAAAGTCTTCGAGACTAAAGGCCGGTGTGAGACGTTTTGTGGCGTCTATAAATATACAAGAGGTGAGAGAGAAAGAAAAAAAGAAAGAGTAAAACAATGGGTTATTCATCATCCTCAAGAATTGGGTTATGTTTGTTCCTCTTCTTCACATTTGCTCTTCTCTCTTCTGCTCGCATCAGTCTTTCATTTTCAGGTACTTTTTCTCCCTCTTTTTATTTTTCTGTATACTCAGTTTCAACTATTTACAGTTTTGTATAAATATGTTCTTGGTTATCCAATTTTCACGAACTAAATTTATTGCCTCACCAGAATCTTTATCCGTTATCTCATAAGAATTTTTTTTTTTTTTNTCTGGTTTTACTCAAAAAAGTATCGATAACATATACTAGTTCATATCATATCTTTCCTCACATAAGAAAAAGTGAAAATGTTTGATACTACATTTATTGGCCGGTGATGTGGTGGTGTTCACATGATCCGTATGTAAAACAGTGTTTGTCTTAAAAGATCAGCTCCAGAATATCACCAAAAGAAAAAGAAAAAAAAATTAATTCTCCAAAACACTAAGAAAAAAACCTTAATTACACAAACAAAATAAAAACTGGTATATTTATCATCTTTATATATTTCGTAGATACTAATGATATATTTTTGGAGATTATAAATTTATAGAGGTTTACTGTATATAGATGTAATATATAGGTTGTAAAAGATTCTTTGTACACTAAACCTCTATAAATTTACGACCTATATATTACATTTACATACAATAAACCTCTATAAATTTATAATCGTGGAAACTAATGTATTTTACTAAATTTGAATAATTTATCTTGTTTAATAATTTATAGAAATGATATTTGGGCTAAATATCAATTTCTGATTGGAGAAAATTATTAATTCAACAAGATATTAATTTATAGAGTATTAATTTATAGAAGTTTCACTGTACATGTATGTATGTAAATGAATTAAGGGCAGCGAATAACACATGAACCCATAAAAAAAAAAATTTGCTCTGCAGGTGAACATTGTTAAAAAGACATTTCAATTTATTTGCTTGGCTTAAATATCGTTTTTGAAATTATATGAACTTGACCAATTCGATTTACATGCCAATCGCCAAGTATCCTTACATTTTTACATTAGTGCATGTCATCGTAATTATTCCATGCAAATGAAATTGCGAGTTTCACTTCTATATATATATATAATAGTCAGTTTTAAAAATCCCCATAAAAAAAGAATAGTCAGATTTAAAAATATAAAAGTAAAGTAAATTGACAATAAAATGATGAATATGTATGACTGTATGAGCCGAGGAAGCCTATTTTTGCTGAAAATACTTGTTTAATAAGAGTTGATTCTTTAAACAAGTTGCAAATATCTAAGTTTTATGTCCTCTGTTTCCAGCTTGTATGTATCAAATTTCTCTCTATATTCAAATCAAGCGAACATGAAACACGACCCTCGAGATTGTCTTCCCTAGTCCCCCCCTTTCGCCGATGACTTTTTCACACGGCCAAATCTTATATCTTATTAAAACAATATGTTCATATTTTATTACGCTAATAAAAGCCTTTTTTTTTTTCTGATGCCGACGAATCCGATGAGAAAGTAGTGTACGTCACATAAAAGTTATAAACTATGAAATCTGGAGATAAAAACAATATTAGTATTAAGGCTTTTATTAGCGTAATATAATATGTTCACACTTCAAAAGCGTTGACATTACGACAAAAGAACAAGGACAGATCATACTACGACTAATTAATCCAATCTAATATATCTTTTTAAACTACATAAATTATCAAATTGAAATGGAACGTAGTCCCTCGTATTTGTAAGAAATCCAAGCAAAGATTTCGATTTTAAAAACCTCCAAACAGAAGAAAAAGGTCGATTTTGTTTTACCCGAGTTCGTGTGTTTTACATAAACTTTGATGGACAAAACATAATTTTTTGTTTTGTTTAATATACAAACATAAATTTTGAATGAGTGTCGACATTGTTCAAAAACAAATTGGAAACGAGGGTATTGAGAGTTGAGGTTTATCTTAAATACTCTAGTTGTTAATAATACGATAGTTCTTATATACAAAAGTTGTTAGTATTGTTTACCAATTTTATCTAGTATAGTACTATGTTTAAATGTATATAAACAACCAAATATGGACATGACAGAAAATGAAATGACGGTGGTGCCAGAACGGTCATTGATGGTGAGCACCAACGACTACAGTGACCCTACAGCTAACGGTAGACATGATCCACCCCGTGGAGGCAGAGGACGCAGACGTTAAGAGAGAGGATAATTTTCTTAATTTTCCGACTCCTCTTGCAAGCTTGCAAATAATCTATATATATAGAAAACAGTAAAAGTAGTTTTAAAAACGAGTTATATATGTGATATCAGAGTGTGTGTGTGTGTAATATATAATACTTCATTTGCATTTGTGTTCTCTACATCGACTTCAACTTGTTATTCTTACCTAGATTAATATATGTGCAGTGTGCTACATGTAATTTTATGAATATTTGTTTTTGTTAATGCCGGCATATTCCAATCGATTTTATATATAGAAATTGTTGTGTATTGAAAAATTGTTAAACATCTACTTTTGAACCTACAAAAACAAAAAAACATTTGAATAAGAATTGATATTGATGTGTGTGAAAGCATAGGTCTGCAAACAAAAGAAAGTGACATAGAGCGACAAAAATACGAAGAAAATGGATTTCGATACGTTAAGTGATGCTGCATTGGCCAGAAGAAACAAACACGAGATCGAAAGCTCAAACAATAACCTAAGCCCATCAAACAAGATGATAGTACTATCTAACAAAATTTGATTTTTTGCATTCATTATGTTAGCGTGTAATCAGTAATTCAGACATAACCTTTGATCTCCTAATCATGTAATAGTTTTATCTAACCAATGAACCATAATAAATTGGGTTTTGATGTGGAACACTTTCTACAATGTTTTTAGAACATTTATCTTAGACCTAATTTTCTGAAAACAAATCATATAAGTTTGTTGTAAAGTAACACTCAATTCATGTATATTTCACATGCTTAATTATTTCATTTTCTAAAACATGATCCTAGCACATATTTTTTGTTTGAATATATAATTGATTAATCAAACTGAAGAGTTATGTACAAATAGCCTAAAGGTAAGACTTTTTATAATGGGACAAAAAAGTAGGGTTAATAATAATAAATAACATTTTTATGTGATTGGAAGAAATAAACAAAATAAATAGGTCAATTTGATTATTTTTTCATGAATTAATTTGTGTATGGGCCGTATTTATTCATTAAACCCAACAATCATTAAACAGATAGGCCCAAATACTTATTAAGAATCTTCTTCATCGAGAAATATTCAAATGCTCCCAAAAGCTCAGGAGGCCAATTCCTAAACGGAATCCATCACTTTGACTGAAGAAGATTCTTCAATTCAAACACACACACAACGAAGAAGACGAAGACGAAGAAGACGAAGACGAAGAAGAAGCGATGTTCATGATCAAAAACCTCACACGAATTTCACCAAATACATCATCAATCATCACCAGATTCAGAAACTCCGGATCATCATCATTATCATACACTCTCGCTTCTCGTTTCTGCACAGCTCAAGAGACTCAGATTCAATCTCCAGCTAAAATTCCAAATGATGTGGATCGGAGTCAGTATTCAGGTTTGCCACCGACGAGAGAAGGAGAGAAGCCGAGAGTAGTGGTTCTCGGGTCGGGTTGGGCGGGTTGTCGATTGATGAAAGGGATCGATACGAATCTCTACGACGTCGTTTGTGTTTCTCCGAGAAACCATATGGTTTTCACTCCTCTTCTTGCTTCTACTTGTGTTGGTACTCTCGAATTTAGGTCTGTTGCTGAACCTATCTCACGTATTCAACCTGCGATTTCTAGAGAGCCTGGTTCTTTTTTCTTCCTCGCTAATTGCTCTCGTCTTGATGCTGATGCTCATGAGGTATTGCTTCCGTTTCTAGATGTTTCTAATTTCTGAGATTATGTTTCTAAGTTTTGCGAGATTTTCAGATCAATTTGGTTAGTGATGATGCAGGAACCATGTTTAAGTTTAAGATGCAAATCTCTGGCTTTAGGTAGATGTTAGTGTATCTCTTAGTTTTAGAGAAATTAGCTTGATTTTGAGAGTTGATGATGGTAGAAGAAAATAGAGGGAGAAGAGTAATGGAGTTTCATAGTAAAATGTGAGATTTAGTTTTGTTTTTGTGTGCTCTCATTGTATTGTTTGTTATTGGTAATAGGTTCATTGTGAGACTTTGACTGATGGATTGAACACATTAAAGCCATGGAAGTTTAAGATTGCTTATGATAAGCTTGTGATAGCAAGTGGTGCAGAGGCTTCTACGTTTGGAATCCATGGTGTTATGGAAAATGCGATCTTCCTTCGTGAAGTTCACCATGCTCAGGAGATTCGTAGGAAGCTACTTTTGAATCTGATGCTCTCTGATACTCCTGGTAAACAGAATTTATCTCCTGCAGGATAAGAATCAGAATGAGAATGAGAACGTAACAGTCGTTGCACGATTTGTTTAATTAGGTATATCGAAAGAGGAGAAAAGGAGGCTGTTACATTGTGTTGTGGTTGGTGGTGGACCAACTGGTGTTGAGTTTAGTGGTGAACTGAGTGACTTTATTATGAAAGATGTTCGTCAACGATATGCCCATGTTAAGGACGACATTCATGTTACTTTGATAGAGGTTTGTTTCTACTCTTTCGATTCCTCTTTAGGTGTGTTTATCACGTTAGGAATTGTTTTTGAGGTGAGTAATTTTTTACAGGCCAGGGATATTCTTTCATCCTTCGATGATCGTCTCAGACGTTATGCTATCAAGCAGTTAAACAAGGTGAACTCATTTTGAAGTTAGAACATGTAAAGGTTTTGAGCCTACTTTTATGGAGCGTTTCTTCTTAAGAACTACTGGTTTTGATTTACATTAGTCTGGAGTACGGTTTGTGCGAGGGATTGTGAAAGATGTGCAGTCTCAGAAGTTAATACTTGACGATGGCACAGAGGTTCCCTACGGACTCTTAGTGTGGTCCACTGGTGTTGGTCCTTCTCCTTTCGTTAGGTCTCTTGGTCTTCCAAAAGATCCTACTGGAAGGTTAGTTCGACCACTCCATTACACCCTTTTTAATTAAAAAAAATATTAAACATCAACTCAACTTTTTCGATGTTTATCTCTATAGGATTGGCATTGACGAATGGATGCGTGTACCTTCAGTGCAAGACGTGTTTGCCATTGGTGACTGCAGCGGATATCTGGAGACCACCGGAAAACCGACTCTTCCTGCTCTAGCTCAGGTAGATAAACTTAAATACTTTTTTAGCCTCTTATCTCTTTTTTCTAAGAAATTGGATTATGTTTTGTGGTATTGACTTCATACCTTTCTTATATGTTACTGATCAATTAAGGTAGCTGAGAGAGAAGGCAAATACTTGGCGAATCTACTAAATGCGATCGGGAAAGGCAATGGAGGACGAGCCAACAGCGCAAAGGAGATAGAACTTGGAGTTCCCTTTGTGTATAAGCACCTTGGAAGCATGGCTACTATCGGTCGATACAAAGCCCTAGTCGACCTTCGCGAGAGCAAGGTAACAAAATTTGACTCGATATTTCTTTGGTATTTCATTCATAAACATGTGTTTGAAGGAGATTACTTGAGCAGGACGCAAAAGGGATATCAATGACTGGTTTCGTGAGCTGGTTCATATGGAGATCGGCGTACCTGACTCGAGTCATAAGCTGGAGAAACCGATTCTATGTCGCTATCAACTGGTTCACCACTTTCGTTTTTGGTCGTGACATTAGCCGTATCTAAGGTTTTGTACAAAGTCTCAATCTCGGCCTACTGTAAATGGTGTCGTTTGTACAGAGACACATCAATAACATAACCTCAAGGTGAAGAGAATGTTTTAAACTGTTTTTTTTTTTGGTTCTTTGAAATATTACGGTATTTTGTTGGTTGAGTGTTCATTGGAAAGAAAAATAATGTTTCAAAATGAGAATTTTAATAGTCTTTTTGTAAAAATGATTTTATTTTCATGATGACCGATTTAATGGATGATTTCACGGTTCTACAATTATTATTTGCAACACAAAAGTGGTTCTTCATGTACCATGTCATAGTAAGATTATTTAACTATGAATAACTGTCTTTATACCACGCTAGATATCTTTCGTAAAAATTACATAGCTTCCATTAACTTGTAATAATTCACATTATACAAAACAATTGCACCTATAGGTAATGTACAAACACTAAATCTTTGATCAGTAGAGTAAGAGGATCTTAACGAATTTAATAGTTAAAGACATTAAAGCATACTAAAAACTAATAATCATTTGGTACTATATTTGTGGATTTTGTGGACAGAACCTGAAGAAGTTATTATAAAATATTGAAGTTTGGATCTTATATTCACATGTTCATGTCAGTTGTCACGCATGCTCGTATATTCTCTCCAAGTGTATGCATCTCCATACTATACTTGTAATGCAATTCAATAGTATATATTATGTCGCCGTATTAATTTAAGTCCTTGTAGTCATTTCTTTATCTCTAACCTTTTTTGTATCGATCTTTCGTCGTCCTACTTTTAGTTTCTTAATCGGTTTACACAGAAACATAATGCAAAACAATAATATTTTAAGATAAGGTAATGTCATGTACAGTTAGTGAAAGGACAAGAGAGGGAACAATGTGAAGTGAGAAAATAAAATAATTGATAAGTGACAGTGTCGTGGTTATGTCTTTAAAATCATTTGATCGCTCTTCGTTTGGCTTTATGTCCCATTCCGATCTCTTGTCTATGTGTGGAAAGTGCTATGGATTGCTACTAACTTAATTCTAAAACCAAAAGTATATGAAGCACATATATAACCAATAAGTGCCTCTACAAATATCTTCTGGTTTCCTCATTATAAAATTATAAATATATAAAATACACTTTGCTGGCAGAATATTTCGTTACATCATTAGTAATCCAAAGGTTTAGTTTGTCTTTAATCAATTATTTATGAAACAACAATGTATTTTTTTCCATTATCAGAAAGACAACTATATATATGAAGTTATGAACTATAAAGACGTGATAATATGTAGATCGTATTAACTATATATTTTTGGTCGTTTATAAAACTTATTATGGAACTGGAATCGGGTTATGATGATACGACAAAGACACCAGTACAAACCATTATGTTATAAACCCCTATTCCACAATAACTATTTAAATGAGTATTTTGTTATGATAACTTGAAACCGCCCAGTGATATTTTTATTTTTATTTCTTGAAGAAAAAAATATATGAAACTCAAAACTCCGGCACATGATTTTCTTCGAGAAAACAGTTACCTCTTGTTGAACATATATGTAGAGTGTGTAACTGTGTATTCATTCATGAACGTGACCAAATGTATGAAATAAGTATGCCAACAAGATGTAGAACTATGACTTTACCTTTGAGCGATATTTACCTTTGCTTAAGTTTTGCCCCAACCAACTGAGAAACCTTTGTCTACTTGCTTGGTCATTACTCATGAGTGAGTGTTACTCCGGGAAACAAAATCATTACTAAAGAATGTTATTGGACCCACTGATCCAGAAAGTTATATATGTTGAAGTGTTCGATAAAACAAATCCCTAAAAAAAATTCTCTAACTGAAAATTCCAAACCAAAACATGGATGTTCTAGCTCTCGAATCTCCAAAACATGCACCGTCATGTAAATTTCATATTGATCGATGGGAATATCTCTAGTTGTAAGTTGTAACCAATAATCCACTAAATTAATGTTTATTAACAAGAACACTTTTTTGTTCGTATGAAAAGTTTGGTGAACCGAACAAAAAAGAGAGAAATGTCTATATAAGATCAAGTAATTCATTGGATAGTTGGATATCTTTTAGAAAGTAGAGAACCATTGTTTCTCAATGAACAGAAAACGACGGTGTTTCGTCGGTTCACACGTGCATGGACGTACGGCCCATCTTTTATTGTCCAAAGCATCTATTTAAACACTCTTACTGGTAGACAAACCTAACCTTTAATTAAGCATTATGTTTTAATGTTTCATCTTTTTATCAACAAATAGCTTGATTTCCGGCTATTATAGAGTAATATTATCTTTGAATAAAACGTTGTTAGATATTAAACCATCCATTTGCATGGTTTGAACTTTATGAAGTTGAAGAGACGTGTATGTGGACATGATAGATCGTGATCTTTAACCGTTTTTCTTATTTATGGTTGTATGCTTCTATATAAAATAACGAATTTAAAAACTAGTTTACTATTTCTTTATAGACCTAGCTACGTGTTTTATGTTACACACACATAAATTCTTTCGATTATAATGGCTTTTGACTTTTCTACAAGTCTTTCTTTGGAAATGAAACTCGTGTGGTGCGCCTTTTGATTTATTTCGATATGTATAGCGCATCTCTTCCTCTCTAAAAACCTCTATATAAATCAGGATACATATTCTACTCGTGATAACAATTATCTAGTAATTAAGTTGTTTTCAATCTTATGATATTTTTTAACATGGCATCAAAACCACAAAACTAGATATTTAAAACTTTTTCGTTTGACATCACTCGTCATGAATGATGAAGGAAACTAGCTAGTACTTTTTTTTTTTATCTAGCTAGTACTTGACTACTGGCTTTATTCTAATTATAATGCGTTTGTACTCGAAATACGGGGCCATACATACATGCAATAAAATTTCGGCGACTGAAAATCGAAGTATCCTTACATCACAAGCTAGATTGACAATTGACGGACCATTAGTGAATTCTCTGTTGGTTTTATTGAGTACGAACAAGATCAATCTACTTTTTTAACGTGTTATGTTTCAGTTTTGAGATTGTTAAAGATCTTTGGAATAATATAACCGTACAATATTCTAAGATTATTAACGGCTCTCGCATACAATAACTAAATTAGGAATTGGTAAACTACAAACAGATAGTATGATGATGTAATGTTGGTAAATGAGAATTTGGTTTATGAAAAAAAATATATATACTTTTCATAACAAAAAACAAAAAAACAAGAAGAAGAAGAAGAAGGAAAAATAGTAGAGATATACAACTCATCTGTGACAAATATAAGGTTTGGAAATCGTCGTCGTGGTAATGACAATGAGCCTAGATAATGTCTAAGGCTATGAATTCGAACATTCTTACCTATTACCTATGATCTATATACTACATGACCTGAATGCAACGTACTCTATGGTTCAAAGCAAGACAAGCTTGCACCACTTAGTTGTGGTCCAGAGTCCCTCTTTTGGTGCTTCCGAATTGTGATGATGACTCAAAATGTGGTCGTAATGTTCATGCAGTACATGAAATTTTTCTTTTACCAAGCGTCATGCACTAGATTCTTGTGCTTAATTTGTGACTATGCATGAGCCACGTGAATGCATATTGAATCGTGAAAATTGTAGCTTTTTGCTAGGTCGTTTCGCTTATTTACGAGTTGGTCGATTATTTCGTATGGTCTTTAATATATATGCACATCGATGAGAACTTATAATTATCATCATTTGAGTGATCTCCATAACATCTCTTTATATATAGTAAAAGATTTTTTTTTAAACTTAATTTAAAATTGGGAAATGTCCGTGTTGCACATTTATGCGCATCTTCTCTGATATCAGATCGTTGAAAAAAATTATGAGAAAATTCGAATTTGAAGTGGGAAAGTGTTGTGGGGTTGTTTACAAAAAATGCAAGGTGCATGCTTGATACACGAAAAGACATCATTTCTTTACGACGTGTTCTATACCAACTCCATTCCCTCAACACTTGTATTATTTTTCACTTCTGTTTTAATTTTGTCTCAATCAAAAGTTGTGTGTGCAAGTGTGGTTCGGCTTTTTTCATTAGTTGTAACGAGGCAAAAGTTTAGTGAAAAGCTTCACCAATCTTTAACCAAAAAAAAAGAGCTTTAGCAATGTCTTAGAATTTCTTGATCTTTTTATTGAGATCATTTTTCGTATACCACATAACGTTGTTTTTTTGTTATCGTATAACCCCGCATTTTAGACATATCTTCGGTTTAAATACAAAAAGGTATTACTATAGAATTATACAAAACCTACGGAAAGCATATTCCCCCAGGCCCACCTTTTTGATATTATTTTTGGTAATTAACGTATTAATTAATATCTGGTTTCTTAAGAAAATAATTTTCTAACTTGGGTAACATAGTGGGTATCTACGAAATGATTCCTTTATCGTACACGACCTTTTCATGAAATACGGATGGTTAAATACAAATAATATAAGATGTATAAAACACGTAGAGACGTTTATGATAAGCGCAGTTAGTCGTACGTAGATAGAGAAATATACGAATCATATACTATAATAGATTATCAAAATGGCAAAACATAATCATAACTAGTCGTATTTAAAATTTTAAATCTGTATTATAAAGAGAAAATATAAGGATTCATGTGCAAATGCATAAGTGAACACTATTTTAGTATTTTTTCAAGACAATCTTGTATTTTTATTGATTTCTATTAGCTATACTAAAAGATGATGGTAACTTAAAACGTAAACAAGACATGATTTTTTTTTTTTTTGTGCACCTACAAGACATGAATTTAAATTGTTGAATCACCAACCTCCTCCCCTAAAATGGAGTATTTTGTCCTAGACCCTAGTTCGATACTCGGTTAGGAGGCGGTGTCGACTTTTTTTGGGGTTTTGGGTTTTTATTTTTGGTCTGCCTAACAATAATGGTTGACTCCGGACAAAACAGAGTATGTGCTTTGTTCTAAAAAAATTCATCTTCCTTTAATGAAAAAGAAAAGAAAACAAATGGTCTTATATAAAATTTAAATGCAAAAGACTTGATAGCAATTTATTTTCTATCTTTAAAATTGAAAAAGAGTTATAATTTCGAAAAATGTATAATTATTATAACCAAATTTAAAAAATAGTAAAGTAATTTTTAAGTTCACTATCAATTCAACGGATTAAACAGTCATAACTGTATTAACCAATTTTGTGAAAGGTTATGTAAGATTGTTCAAATTATTAATGGTCGAAAAATGTAAATTATTTATTGATTAGTTGCTATGAATTGTATAATATAAAGAAAAAAAAATATGGCCCTTCGGAAATCACGAGGAAATCGAAGGATGTCCTCCACCATGTGCGTCTGCTAAATAACAAACACATACTTCTCTTTGCATTTTGGGGTTTATTCTCAATTATTATTCTCATATCTTAACACATATATCTTTTATATAAAGTAGAAATGGTACGTAGCAAGTAGCCCACAGTAGTAAACATTTGTCGAATAGCTAGCACTGTCACGTGCAAACTCATGTCTTCGCACACACATCATTTTTGTAACTCGTCCCTTTCGGCTTTTCCTTGGTTTTACTTTTCACTCATAACAATTGGAAAAGTCCATGAAAATATAGGCTGGTATAAAATCAATTATTATGAAAGGTATATGAGTATTTAGGATCTTACAAAAATATATTTCAAATATCTTATTTAATTTGCTAATACATATATTTAGCCGAGTTGTTTTTAGCGATCAAAACCTTTTTTTTTTCCGAACGATCAAAACATTATAAAACTCAAATACTTCAAACATTATAAGACTTTGTGATTTGTAAGCTTATTTCCAAGCCGTAATTTACATCATTTGGAAAGAGAAAAATTCGAGGCTTCACACTACCATTGCTAAACCAGCAGCTAATCTGGTCAAAGAGATTCAGGTCACCATTTGTGCTAAATTAGATCGTCTAGATCGCAGCAAAATAATATTACATTCACCTTCAGCTGGTCCAACTCGGCAGTCTCAAGAAAGACCTTTCAACCTGATTTCGATTTATTCAACCTTAAATTTCTTGGGTAACTCCTTCACCTATGGTCTTGTGTTTCACTTTATTTCTCTCTTCAAAAAAAAAAATTTAAGCAGTGTAATTTCAAATGATGTCTTCTTTAGTAAAGAAAGATGAATAAAGGTTCTTAAAGATAAACAAAAAGAAAAGAAAGGATAGTTATTAGGAGATTTCGGGGATTATGAGATTGATTTGAAAGGAAAGTTAATATCATAAAATATATTCTTATTATTAAATAGGTAGATTTCCTATTGTTCCATATGCAAAGAACTTGTTAATCAAGTTATAATTTTGTATAAATAAGCATATTAGCCTATTGAATAAAATTGAGAGAAACTATATCACTTCTAAAATTTCCTCCAAACTTATCATGGTTTTTTCTGTCGTTATAACTTCAAATACGATGTAGCCACATAGATGATGAACTCCAACGGGTATATGTGGATCCAACAAAGATGATGACATGATGTTGCTGTGAATTATGAGCATGAACCGATTGATGATTTCGTTCACTTCACATGGTGACATAAGATGATGGAGATACACAACTACTAAAGTATTTTGCTATCGAATTGATAATCTTATGGCGAGGTATAAACGCCATTAGTGACCCAATAGTGGGTATAAAAACTGTGAAGATGATTTAATGATTGTCCAATGTTATACGTGTTACCACGTATGAGCTTGCGGAAGAGTATTAGAAAATCTCGAAGATTACGAGATCAATTTGAAAAGAAAGTTAATATTGTAAAATATATGTCTATTGTGAAATAGGTATATTTCCTATTGTCCCAATATAAAAAACTTATTAATCAAATTATAACTTTATATAAATAAGTATATTAGACTATTGAATAAAATTGAGAAAAACTATTCTACTATTAACGTTTTCTCTCCAAACTTATCAATAGTCTTTCTATTAAGCGGACCTATGACTACATGTTTGTCTAGGTGAGCCTATGCAATTTAGTTAGGCTTAGATATCACCCGGCAGTAGCTACATAACTAATTGAAGTCTTTTCTATGTTTCTTATTACTATAAATCGGTGCGTTTAGGTTTCCAACTCGGGTCATAGACGGTCGATAGTCATGTGAAAATGTTTCTTTCCAAATAAAGGGAAGTTATTTCAAGTAATTTTCATGAGTACTAGCATAATGTGAAATGTATTCAAATATGTGTATAATTGTAGAAAATGTTAATGCTTAAATCGTAAATGCGTGTTGGCAAAACAGTTAAGAGAAATGAAAAGGCAGAGGAAACGCCTCAATTATGTTTTTTTTTTGTATAATTCAATGTCTCCTCTACTAACCATACATGTCTTGATTCTTTAATGGCGTTGTAGTTTTGTTATGAATATATAAGTTCACTATTCAAAATATTTTAGGTGCTCATTAAAATATCGTTGAAATTACTCTATTATTATGCTATTTTTATATAACCATTCAAAGCATTTTGGCCGCACAATTTGCTCGATTTGTGTTGTTTCTTCCGTATGAAGTGCTTTTCTTCAATCCAACTGATTTGCCTACAAATAATAGGGGATCTCGCTGGTATAATTAATGTAATGAAAAAACATAAATTTTATTTCCACCAACTACTTTTATGACAAAAAAATGAAAAATATAGATAAACAAAAAATCAACCAATTACGTTGTATAAAATCGGTGATGGCAATTGGGAAAGAAAAGAAAATCGGTGATGGTGGACTATTTTAAATTAATTAAAAACAATACAAACCGGTTATTTAGGTAAAATAAATCAGAGTGATGTGCCACTTATATTTAAATTTTCCTCAGCTAACTAATTTCTAGTACTATATATTAATACTAACCTTTGATTTTAGATTTGCTTTTTCTTTTATTGCGAGTTTGTCATTTTTTTTTAACTTCTTGTCATTTTTACATTTAATTTTCTTTTACTACTATATACTACTATTAGCCATCAGTTTTCTCCTATTTAGTTTTTAGGATAACTAAAATTTCAAGAAATATTGTATTTGGTGCATAATACATTGGGGTTGGTAGATTCTCCATAGTAAGAAATGAATATAATTTAGTTGGTATACTTGGTACGTGCAAGGAAAAACCAAGAAATATTCATCTTCTTATCACAATTGCTTATATTAGGAAATAAATCAGAGAAATATATTCTTAACTTACACGAATTGAAATGGTGAAACAAATTATGGTAAAGTTTTGTTCTTCTTAAAATTTTATTACTTACTTTAGCGTGCGTGTCACACATTTCTGACCAATTTTGTTTTCACTTAACAACGTAACCAAAAGTATTAAACAGCAACTTTAACCCAAAAAAACAGCAAAATTACCCATTTTATCCTTCAAATAAATAAAAAGTTATAAGAAAACAAAAACAAAAATTGGAGTCTTTCTCATTGTCGACACATCTTCTCTCTTTATATAAACAAATCTCACAAACCCCAAAAATTCATCAAACCCTTTCTTCACCACATTATTTTCACTGAGCGCATAACATTTTTGAGACAAGAGACTCTCTCTCTCTCTCTTCTCTCTTTCTCTCCCCCTCTCTCCGGCGATGGTTGTTGCTATGGACCAACGCACCAATGTGAACGGAGATCCCGGCGCCGGAGACCGGAAGAAAGAAGAAAGGTTTGATCCGAGTGCACAACCACCGTTCAAGATCGGAGATATAAGGGCGGCGATTCCTAAGCACTGTTGGGTTAAGAGTCCTTTGAGATCAATGAGTTACGTCGTCAGAGACATTATCGCCGTCGCGGCTTTGGCCATCGCTGCCGTGTATGTTGATAGCTGGTTCCTTTGGCCTCTTTATTGGGCCGCCCAAGGAACACTTTTCTGGGCCATCTTTGTTCTCGGCCACGACTGGTATAATTTCTTAATCTTACGTTTAACATTTTCATTTTAATTTAATTAATCCTTCTTTATCAACTAATCTCTTAAATTTTTCATTTTTTCTAATTGTTTGTGTTACTTTTTGCTTTTTTAATTGCCTCGAATTCTTAAATTACTTAGAATACACGTTCGATGAGTATTGTCGCTAACTTCAATATTTGTTCTTTTGAGGTTACTTTATTTTTTTTGTAATATTAAAAAACAAAACAGGAAAAGAGGATCCAAGATTTCTGTTTTTAGATATTTTTCTTCAATAACGTTCCACGATGATGATTAGTCGTAAGACTCGTAACAAAATATCTTTTCTATTATTAATGTTAATTCCGCATTTCATGGATCTACGTTCCAAGTTTCCAATTATTTCTCCTCTAGATCTCCGGAACTTTTAATTAGAAATTAAATATTTTATACAATGTTTTTATTAACTCTTTTTATGTGTGTACCAATGTACTTTCGAGATTTATACACGTCATATATAGATTTTCTTACTTTCTTAAGGTGTCTTAAATTAAAACAAACATGGAAAAGCAATATTTTTTTGCAGTAAATGTGATATATACTATGAATAATAATTGAATGTGTAAATCATGATACAGTGGACATGGGAGTTTCTCAGACATTCCTCTACTGAATAGTGTGGTTGGTCACATTCTTCATTCTTTCATCCTCGTTCCTTACCATGGTTGGTAAGTTACTTATTTTTATTCTTTTCTACTATTATTTCTCTTTTTACTGTTTATTTTGTTATTTATGGTGCATGGTATCAAGTTAATCTGTTTGATTTTTGTTCCATCTTTTTTTGGTATAGGCAGATTTTGTAATTTAATTAATGCATGTGACTGTGTGGTGGCTTTTATTTTTCCACTCCAAAAGCATCAAATCTTTAGTAACCAAAGAAAAAGAATCAATACTTTTATTAACTGCTGTGGGCCTATTTATGGCCCTTTAGCCAACCTGAACTTGAAGAAATTAATGCACCTTTGTGTAATTTTTTTTTTAAAGCCAAATGATTTTGATATATGTCAATCTTTATATGTATTCATCAGTTGATATCATTAAAAAAAGTAGATCTTTATGTATCATTTTTACGAAACATTATAGTATTTGTTTGTTACTTACTTATCCCTAGTTATAAATTTGAGATTGTTAGAATCTGCCCCGAAAACGACATTATATGACAGATGTATTTATAATTTACGAATTGAAATGTTAATATTAATTGGGTTATGCAGGAGAATAAGCCACCGGACACACCACCAGAACCATGGCCATGTTGAAAACGACGAGTCATGGGTTCCGGTAATCTTTCCCTCTCTCATCAGTGTACTCTTGTCTTTTTCATTTTATATTTATTTTCCCGTCGAATAATTTATATGCTTAAAACACTTAGAAAATTCTATGTTTTTTAATATGTTTTAGTTTTAGTTTTAGTTTAGGCAACTTGTCAGTTTTTTGTTTTCTAGCTGTAGTAAAAAAAGATTTGCAAGTGTCGTAGTTCAGTCTGTAATTGATTTTTTATAGGACCAACTCTATCGTAGTATATAAGTTAAATAATGGACCACTAATATTCGAGTGCTTCGCATAGAACGATTCTCCTCGAAATGCGAATACTTTTCTTCCATTACTTTTTGAGTTTTTTTGGCGTTTTCGTTATGTTTTGTCTATATCTTAGAATTAAAAAAATGCACATGCAATATATTGATAAACACGATTAAAAGCATAATGTAAATTTCTACGAGTACTAATAATAATCAGTCATTTTAATTAAAACGTTTCAGTTACCAGAAAGGGTGTACAAGAAATTGCCCCACAGTACTCGGATGCTCAGATACACTGTCCCTCTCCCCATGCTCGCATATCCTCTCTATTTGGTAAATTTTGAAATTCCCAAACCTTTATAGTTGATTTGAGATTGTTAAGAGTAAAATATATTTGATATTGGGGGATTGATTTTATAGTGCTACAGAAGTCCTGGAAAAGAAGGATCACATTTTAACCCATACAGTAGTTTATTTGCTCCAAGCGAGAGAAAGCTTATTGCAACTTCAACTACTTGTTGGTCCATAATGTTCGTCAGTCTTATCGCTCTATCTTTCGTCTTCGGTCCACTCGCGGTTCTTAAAGTCTACGGTGTACCGTACATTGTAAGTCATACGAAAATTCATATCTTATAATGATCACTTTTAGATATTTATACGTTTTGACATAAGTTTGGATTTTCTGTTTAATCAGATCTTTGTGATGTGGTTGGATGCTGTCACGTATTTGCATCATCATGGTCACGATGAGAAGTTGCCTTGGTATAGAGGCAAGGTAAGTAAAATCAAATATATATGTTTTGTAACAGAAAATTAGCGATGTTATGGATTAATGGATTTGTTTGATTAATAGGAATGGAGTTATCTACGTGGAGGATTAACAACAATTGATAGAGATTACGGAATCTTTAACAACATTCATCACGACATTGGAACTCACGTGATCCATCATCTCTTCCCACAAATCCCTCACTATCACTTGGTCGACGCCGTGAGTGATCATTTCATTACATTATATTGAGATTTAATACATAGTGTTACTAGAAAAGGTGATTAATAATTAGGGATTGTTTAATTGATTAATGACAGACGAAAGCAGCTAAACATGTGTTGGGAAGATACTACAGAGAACCAAAGACGTCAGGAGCAATACCGATCCACTTGGTGGAGAGTTTGGTCGCAAGTATTAAGAAAGATCATTACGTCAGCGACACTGGTGATATTGTCTTCTACGAGACAGATCCAGATCTCTACGTTTACGCTTCTGACAAATCTAAAATCAATTAATCTCCATTTGTTTAGCTCTATTAGGAATAAACCAGCCCACTTTTAAAATTTTTATTTCTTGTTGTTTTTAAGTTAAAAGTGTACTCGTGAAACTCTTTTTTTTTTCTTTTTTTTTTATTAATGTATTTACATTACAAGGCGTAAAGTTTTGTTATTTCTCTTTTCTTCTTTTAGTTACCATCAAAAAGATTTCAATACTTTTGGTTCAGACAAAAGAAAAAGACAGTTCCACTGAAAGTACGACAAAATGCACGCCGCTTATGGGTCCCTTTCGTAACAACAATGTGTCACAGAGTTGTCGCTGTTTTTTTTAAAAGTAATGGGCCTATTTCAAGGCCCAAATATTATATGAAGTCTCTTGATTACATATCTAATTTTTAAACAACAAATCCATACTACAGTTTAGTTTAGTTTAGTTTTGTGCTATAATAATAAACTGGACAGTCACGGCAAAAGACATCAAAACAAAATGAAATGGATTGGACAATCATGACAAAAGACATCAAAATCGATGATCTAATGAACGATATGAAATGGACGGTGATCATGTTGTTTATTTTATTAAAAAAAGCTAATCTAATGGATGTATTTTATTAAAAAAAGCTAATCTAATGGATGAAATTCAAGACATCTACACAAGTTCTTAAGATAAATTTTTATACTTTATTTGTTGATTAACTTTGTTAGTTTCTGTGCTTATTAATTTATTAGAACTGTGGTAGTTTATGGCTGTTATTCCTTCTTTCTTTTGTGTCAATTTAATGATATGATTAAAGACTTAAAAAGATAAAAAAAAAACGTTTGGTTTTGGTATTGCGCAAGTTATATGTCGAGCTTTAGGCCCTGAATGGATGCTGATTTTGGATTCAGTTTTTGAATTTAGATTTTAGTTTATAGATTTTAGATTTTAGTTTTAGATTTTTATTATTATATTTTTGTTTCAAAAACCCCAAAAAATTGGTTTTTGGTTTTTGAGAAAAATAACGTTGATTGAGTAAAAACTAGATTTCCTAAATTTTAGGAGAACTAAAAAACTAAAATCATGAATGGAAAACTACAAGAAAATA
>Ga0041059_1001236_pt1 | contig 20429 bp, 15 predicted proteins | sample AraColnosormetaG_FD_56232 | JGI IMG/M metagenome (GOLD analysis project Ga0041059, IMG submission 56232) | Arabidopsis roots microbial communities from North Carolina, USA - Col MF nosort | ecosystem: Host-associated > Plants > Roots > Unclassified | place: USA: North Carolina | collected... | reverse complement strand
AAAAAAAAAAATATTTCCCCACAAGTCATACCACTATGAAATTCAGGATGGAGCCCATTAGATTTGTAATCCCGACCACATAATATGATTTAGGAAGAGATTATGCCAACATATTATTGAAATTATAATATCTTCGGATCCAAATACATTTCACCCAATGGGAAAAAAAATCATAATTAGATGAAGAATAGAATTGGTTTGTCTCATCATGATTTTGAAACAACGATCTTATATTTTTTTTAGCTCTCATTCCATATCTAGAAAAAAAAGAAAAAAAGGAAACACAAGGAACATAATATGTAGTGTAGTAGTTTGTTTTAAGATATAATTACGCTCGTAAACTTGTAGTGTCATAAACCTCTCGATCATTGTTTTTATTCGCGTTCAAATATACCTAGCATCTAAACGCTAGATCGTGGATTATTTATAGATATAGATGAACGTGCCATGACAAGTTCAAAACCGTGTATTCATGATGTGGATCCACGCTCGAAAGTTGGATTTATAGCCCTAATATGTTGATATAGATCCACACTCGAAATTGGATTTATAACCACCCTTCATACAAACATAATAAAATATCTATTCATCCACAAGACAAGAGAAAAAGGTGATTAGATATATAATATGATGCGTTGCACTAAAACCACATAAATTATTATTAATATATAAAAGCATTCTTTTGTTCACACAATTGGTCTTCATTTGGTTTCTTGATCCTCCAACAAAACCATCAAATGCTATAGTTTTTTGCCTTTGAATATCTTATTAAGAAAAGGACAAGTGCTATGTTTATTATATATGATCGTTAGATATTCGGAACAAATCTTAATGAATGGTTCTCGCGCTCGGGAAAAGGTTAGTATAGTTGTTGTCGATTACTCCTATGGGGCTAAGGTTCTACAGTGATTATAGCATAGCGAAAAAAGAAAACCAATCATAACTGTTTAAATAAAACACCTACTCTTACTCACAAATCTTTATCAAACTTCGTTAGTGTTTTCACTTTACATTTTTGCAAAAATATTATATGAAAAAACTGAAAATAATAATGTTTTATACACAAAAAGTGGAATCTTTTTTGAAATTTGTTTCACATGTAAATCTAATAACTACGATCTCATAAATATGTCCTAGCTAGTAGCTAAGGTCTTTGATGAAAGGTTTGGCCAATGAGACTCATTATTCAAGAAAATTCCAAGATATTTACATCAAATTATAAGATTGTTTTCTCAATGTACAACTTGTAAAAGAAAGTAGAAAAGACTAGTTGTATATAGTGAATGTTCTGAACATTTTGCGCTAAATTCTAACATGCTAAAACACATTCATTAATAGACAAACTAATATGTTTTCTTCCCCTAAATAGCAACATTATTTGTCTTCTTACCCTAAATAGTAAATTGACAACTTTATATAGGTAAAAAGCATATGTTGAAGATTTGCTTGCAGGATTTCTTTGCAATAATTAACCAAAACCAAATGAAATAAGAACTAATATTTCTTTGGTGATAATGGAACTCATAGGGTCTACAACATTTTTTGTTTCTTCACGGGTGATACAACACAAGCTATATAGGCAAATTGGTAAGTAGGTTCAAAATCCTAAAATAAAATTTTAAAAAACTTTTAAGAGGAAAAATGGAGGGGAAAGAAGAAGAAGGAGACATATAGTTTTCTGAAACGAAAGAAAGATAATAACCCATCACTGCAGCAAAAGGTATCTCTAAAATAATTGAAGACAATTGAAACCTAATGTCAACGAACTAGCCAATGAGCTCAAACTCCACAAATCACCACCTCGACATTCTATCTTGGGACCATTTCTTTCTCTCTTTACTTTACCTCTCTCTATATAACTTGAAATTGAGATATCTAACAATTTACAATGGTGAGAGACAAGAAAAATAAGATACATGTATCACATACATAGAGTAATGATTAAATACGTTTTGTGGAGTTTAACCTTATTTCTGCGGCAATGGTGGTAGTTTAATATTTCATATTGTGCTCATCATGATGCTATCTAAACAGTCTTAATGCCCAACTATCTACTTATTGCAATCTTCACGGCGATTTACCTGTGAAATTTAGAAAAAGGAAAGGAAAAATAAATATAAAGAAACTTTTAAGTGGAAAGTGACACTACAATGAGACCTGCAAAAACTCGACAAGTTTGAAATAAACAACTAAAAAGAATCCACACACAGAACAATAAACCTTTACAAAGAAAAAACCAACAACTTTGTGCCACTAAATCTATAGAGTGTCAATAATGTTGCTGTACGGAAAGGGATTCACTTGGGGTCTACATGAAATTCATGGTGTTCTTTGATGATGCATTGATTCTCTAGAACAAGAAATAGGAGATACATCATTCATATTAACCGATATACTCTGAATTTTTAATACGAAAACTAGACTAAAATGCTCTGTTATCAATGTGTCTAATATAGAAGAAAGTATATCTTACTTACATGAGAAGAAAAATGTTTCTCCTGTGTATTTGTCCACTAGAGCGACCAAGGTATTGTGAGCTACGATTACAATAACAAAGGTGAATTAGCCAATGCCCCCAATAATTGGGACAATGTAATCATGAAAATATAAAAAAAACAATAAAGCAAACAGAAAATAGAATGTAACAATGAACAATTAAAGGTTGCTTCTTTAGTCATGAAAAAGGAGTAATAATGTTTAGGCCACTGGTTTTCATTGCACACAAAAGTCACATAAGACAGATACACGACGAAGGGTAGTTATTCACTGCAAATCTATTGACATAATTGGTTACTGTAAACTTTTTGCTCTCATAGACTCCTTTGAGTCATTATATCCTAAGACTCTACTTGTTGGATGGTAGCCACTTAATGTTACTAAAAAAGAAAGTAAAAGTAGAAGAAAGAATGAAACATATCAGTCTACAATTTCAACACTCTCCTATTCCAATAAGCAATATCAATACCTTTTCATTTATATTTATTCGTAATGCCTCCTTTGTTCAAACTGTCACTCCACATTACCATCTTCTTCAGCCTTTGCTTCCATTTTTCCCGACTATGTAGGCGAGGCCCCTACATCTTTCAATCACACAAAAAACAGAACATGACGTTATTGGAAGAAACAACACATACCCACAAGTTAACACTATACATACATCATATCTTCTATGTTTATTTATTGCAAGTAGCACAAAGTGGTATCTATTTTTCTGCACATCTTTTTATGAATTTTCCTTTTTTATGATAATTCTGAGCAAAGAACACATATCACCTCCAACTAAGATCTAATTTACTGGAGAAGAAAAATCATGATAAGGCCTTACTTGGTCTATCAGGACCACCAATAAGAACATCAAACTTTTATATGCCCTGTTCAATATGTCATGCTGAAAGTTGAGATTTCTGTAGTACTGAGATAACGCAAAGCGGTTCCACATGCAGCTGTGGTACTTTTTTCCTTTCTTAAGCAATTTACGGCAAGAGAGGATACACATGAACGTCACCAGGGAGACCTAAAATATGTATACACAACACGATTATTTTCTCTCTTAAGATCATGAAAAAAGGAATGCTAGGTTACAACATGTGTTTAGGACAGCTCTGTATCCATCCTGCAAAGAAGAGTAGCCGATGCTGATGTTTGGTCCTAAGGGGTAACTTACTTCCAAGCTTTATAGTCAAATTTATATATACTGCAAGAACTGACAGGATCAAGTGATGCAAAATGGTCCCAATAAGCATGATCCAATAGAGTTTACCAGTGTAGAGGGTGGTGGGCAAGATTGTCTTCTCTTAAACTGAGCTCAAGTACCATGAGACCCAAGTAGGGGCCCTAGTGTACATGCTCTGACAATAAACTTAGCCAAAAGACAAAATAATAACAAGTAATAACTATGCAGTAAAATAAAGTTTTTACCTATTATGCAGTAAATCTTGGCAGGGAGAGAATGTATGTACCCGCGATGTGAATTACTAACCTACCATAAAAAAGATGAGAAATAGAAGTTAGAAATACTTTTCTAGTAACTTTCACACTATATAATATGCAAGAAATTAATTAAAAACGTCACAAAGATATCTTAATTTGCAGCAAGAGACAAAAAGTAATGGCAATCCAGCTATATAGTGAACACAAGTATATGACTGTACCGCCTAAAACCTTTCCTTTAAATTCCCCTTTCTACCTCTTTTTTTTTTTCCCTCAGAGTAGTACTCTAAACCTCAAGTTTACCTCTACTTCTCTTATACCATTCCGCCTCTTATTCTTTGCAATTTCTCTCAACAAAGTAGAAATGGGATTGACCTCATCCTTACGGTTCCATAGACAAAACAACAAGACTTTCCTCGGAATCTTCATGATCTTGGTTCTAAGCTGTATACCAGGTAGAACCAATCTTTGTTCCAATCATTCTGTTAGTACCCCAAAAGAATTACCTTCTTCAAATCCTTCAGATATTCGTTCCTCATTAGTTTCACTAGATTTGGAGGGTTATATAAGCTTCGACGATGTCCACAATGTGGCCAAGGACTTTGGCAACAGATACCAGTTACCACCTTTGGCAATTCTACATCCAAGGTCAGTTTTTGATATTTCATCGATGATGAAGCATATAGTACATCTGGGCTCCACCTCAAATCTTACAGTAGCAGCTAGAGGCCATGGTCACTCGCTTCAAGGACAAGCTCTAGCTCATCAAGGTGTTGTCATCAAAATGGAGTCACTTCGAAGTCCTGATATCAGGATTTATAAGGGGAAGCAACCATATGTTGATGTCTCAGGTGGTGAAATATGGATAAACATTCTACGCGAGACTCTAAAATACGGTCTTTCACCAAAGTCCTGGACAGACTACCTTCATTTGACCGTTGGAGGTACACTATCTAATGCTGGAATCAGCGGTCAAGCATTCAAGCATGGACCCCAAATCAACAACGTCTACCAGCTAGAGATTGTTACAGGTATTTCATTCATGCTTTATCTCTGCGGTAGTCTCAAAAAAATATGCACCTGTAAAGAATATCCATCTCTTCATGAGCAAAAACACTGACGACTTTAAATAATTTTTGACTATAAAACAAGAGTGCATAGGCACAAATGTGAAATATGCAACACACAATTGTAACTTGCACCAAGAAAAAAGTTATAAAAACAAACAACTGATAAGCAATATATTTCCAATATTTAATCAGGGAAAGGAGAAGTCGTAACCTGTTCTGAGAAGCGGAATTCTGAACTTTTCTTCAGTGTTCTTGGCGGGCTTGGACAGTTTGGCATAATCACCCGGGCACGGATCTCTCTTGAACCAGCACCGCATATGGTAAAGTTCTATCTTGAACAAAGTTCAAACAATATACGCTATGATTCTAAGAACCACTTTCCTGACACAGTCAAATAACTTTTAATAGGTTAAATGGATCAGGGTACTCTACTCTGACTTTTCTGCATTTTCAAGGGACCAAGAATATCTGATTTCGAAGGAGAAAACTTTTGATTACGTTGAAGGATTTGTGATAATCAATAGAACAGACCTTCTCAATAATTGGCGATCGTCATTCAGTCCCAACGATTCCACACAGGCAAGCAGATTCAAGTCAGATGGGAAAACTCTTTATTGCCTAGAAGTGGTCAAATATTTCAACCCAGAAGAAGCTAGCTCTATGGATCAGGTAAGATGTGAAAGCAATATATAACTAGACTTAGTTTCCACAGAGAGCTCCAAATCAACCGTTGGCTACTAGCCTACTAACATAATGAATGGTTGCCGTGCAGGAAACTGGCAAGTTACTTTCAGAGTTAAATTATATTCCATCCACTTTGTTTTCATCTGAAGTGCCATATATCGAGTTTCTGGATCGCGTGCATATCGCAGAGAGAAAACTAAGAGCAAAGGGTTTATGGGAGGTTCCACATCCCTGGCTGAATCTCCTGATTCCTAAGAGCAGCATATACCAATTTGCTACAGAAGTTTTCAACAACATTCTCACAAGCAACAACAACGGTCCTATCCTTATTTATCCAGTCAATCAATCCAAGTAAGTGAGCAAAATGCCAAAAGCAAATGCGTCCAGTGATTCTGAAACATAAATTACTAACCATATCCAACATTTTGTGGTTTCAGGTGGAAGAAACATACATCTTTGATAACTCCAAATGAAGATATATTCTATCTCGTAGCCTTTCTCCCCTCTGCAGTGCCAAATTCCTCAGGGAAAAACGATCTAGAGTACCTTTTGAAACAAAACCAAAGAGTTATGAACTTCTGCGCAGCAGCAAACCTCAACGTGAAGCAGTATTTGCCCCATTATGAAACTCAAAAAGAGTGGAAATCACACTTTGGCAAAAGATGGGAAACATTTGCACAGAGGAAACAAGCCTACGACCCTCTAGCGATTCTAGCACCTGGCCAAAGAATATTCCAAAAGACAACAGGAAAATTATCTCCCATCCAACTCGCAAAGTCAAAGGCAACAGGAAGTCCTCAAAGGTACCATTACGCATCAATACTGCCGAAACCTAGAACTGTATAAAAGTTTCCTGTGTCCGTCCTTGTAACCGCTCAGGCTAGGCAGCAAGAAAGTGAAAAATTCTTTCTTTTTTGTTTCTTTTGGTGAACAACAAATTTTACAGTCTGAAACAGATTGGGACAATTGTATAGGATCTCCATAAAAATCCTACGCAGTGTCATTACTTTTGGTGCTCCAAAAACTCAAAAAACATCATTTTTAAATCTACTATAAGCAAACAAATTACAATAGCTCAAAAAATCACCAAATCAGAACTCTGGGTGCAAAGCGATTTACCTTGAAGAATCGATTCTCAATTGGGTCCACGAATCTCGTTAATGGAGCCAAGCTACGATTTTTCCAATCGATTTTTGTACTGAAACAACAACGATTATCCCAATTTCTCATCAAGATGGCAGAAATTTGGCGCCTTTCCGCCATGAATAGTCACGACGAGATTATTTTCTCTCTTCAGATTGTGATTTCAAATTTCACTTCGTTTGTCACACGCGTGAAGCAACAAAACACACGTGTGTGTATATTTTTATTTTATTTTTTGCTGGGCGGTCAGGCGAAGCAGAGGCTCCTGAAGAAAATGGCGCAACAAAGTTTATTTATTTCATTAATATTACTTCTTCTTCTTCTTCGTTGGTAATAATAATAAGCAAATCCCAAAAACCCTAACGGTACTGTGTAGAAGCTATATACATTCCTCTTACTTCACCTCAACACGCAAGACCAGATTCGTTTCCCCGAGAGATTCCTTTCCTTAAGCCCTAAAGTTTCGATTTTTGATTTTTATTTTGAAAGAATCCAATTTTTGGATGTCTCCTGCGGCGGTGGAGATTGGGTCTCCGGTTGAAAAAGTCTCTTCTGTTCTAAACCCTATGGAAAATTTCTCTGCATTTTTTCCGGAGAGTGTTCACTCTCACGATCAACGAACCATGGGCTCTTCGTTCTCCTTCGGATTTGGAGCTGGTTCAGGACAAACCACGAAGACTCGACACAAGCCGAGGCTCGTGAAATTGAGGAAGAACGGAAGAGAGGTGAAAAAACCTTCTTTTTCCGGCGAGATCCTCTCAGGTTTCAATCCGTTTGCGCCGCCGGGTAAAGGTATTTTTTTTTGTTGCATTTGTGCCGAATTTGATTTCATTGAAGATCCGGGTTTCGATATTTTGTGAGCTGATTGGTTTAGTTTGTTTCTGTAGGTAGTCTTCATATGAACAGTGGGAATGATAGAGATGCTGGCCAATCACCTGGGGATAAATGTTTTGTCTTTGGAGCTAGTGGGAACAGTTCTGGTGCAAAATCTAGTCCAGGCAATGCCACAATAGCTTCTTTGTCTGATGAAGAGGAGTTTAGTACACCTATAGGGGACTCTGAGTTGGATTCGGAATCCATTAAAGAACATTCAAATGGAGTTAGGGGAAAGGTTGATAATGATCGGGAAAACATCAGACCGTGTAGTGAGAGCACAATTTTTGATGCCACAAATGGATTTAGGTTTGATGGTGGTGTTAACGGAAGCTGGAAAAGTGTTGAGAATCCAGATGCTGTCAAGGAGTTTTTTCGAAGACAGAATGGCATGGACAAGGCATCAGCGAGTAAATCTTGTAGCAAGTCTAACAGTGTACAATATGCTCATGGTAAAAATAGGGATGATCCTGAATTGAACCTGCTTGCTGACATGGAGAAGCTTAATATCAGTGATTCCAGAGTTCATGGTGGCAGCGACTATGAGGAAGCAAGCAAATCCAATAAGACACCTGTATTTACTTTTAGTAGCTTTGGAAAGGTTGATCCTATATGTAAAGAAGGTGCGGCGACATCAGAGCCATACTCGTTCAGTTCCAATGGTTTTCAGCAAAGTAATAATGCGTCGGGTGAAAACCCCACTTTTCATTCCCAGACCACCTACGGAAACAACTTAACAAACACTAGCTTTGCTACAAAAACATTCTTTGATGATTTCAAAGTACCTGAATGGGATCCTTCGTTGCTTAAGGACAGTCTGTTTCCAGAAGTAGACAGAAATCCAGTACATGCGCGAAGTAATCGTTCGTCCAAGGACAAGAGATCAAAGAAAGTTAAGGAAAAAATGAAACAGGGTGAGCCAGATCGATGCAATGGTCAAACTGCTGAGGGAATTGAGGCTCAAGAAAAACTCAATTCCCCTGGATATTGCTCACCCATGGATTATTCTCCTTATCAAGGTGACAAAACGAGCAATCAATTTCCAACAGAAACTCCCCTGGCACCATCACATTCAAGAGAACATATTGATTCCCGCTCTAGCAATGACTTTAAGGTTGCGTCAGCCAGGGATTCATCTCTCTTCACGGCAGAGGATCATGGGAGTACTTGTATTCCGAATTTTTCTTTCTCAGCGTCCACCTCTCAGGAAACAATACGACATAAAAAGCTTCAAGCTGTAAAGAAATATAGGAGGAAAGTTAACAACAGTTTGCCGAAAAGCAATCTTAATGCCACCATGCGAAACAATCAAGAGAATCAACCTGTGAATACAGGTCAAGCCAAACAGGACTCGGGCTCCACATCGATGATGCCTGATGTCTGTGAGGTTTGGCGACTAAGGTATCATATACTAACTCAAGAGCTTCAACATTGGCCCTTTTTGAATATTTTCTTTCTCAGAATTGAGAGATGTAATTGTTTGTATCAGGGGAAATCAAGCCTACAAAAATGGTTATATGTCTAAAGCTGAGGAATGTTACACACATGGTATTAATTCTTCTCCGTCAAAAGATAATTCAGAATACTCTGTGAAGCCTCTTGCGCTTTGCTATGGTAACCGCGCCGCAGCACGGATTTCTCTTGGAAGATTGAGGGAGGCTATAAGCGACTGTGAGATGGCTGCCTCACTTGATCCTAGCTACATTAAAGCGTATATGAGAGCTGCAAAGTAAGTTTAAGGCGTACCTTTCCAGAGTTGTTTGGTTATGATTCATATGAATCATATCTGTTGAATAAAGGAACATAGGTTATGTCCAGAAATTATTGTTTCACCTCAAGTCAATTTGTCTTTTTTTTTGCTTAAGCTTTATAGCTTGAATTTAGTAAATCCCGTCTGCTAAGGTTTTAGATACGAATTTTCTTGCAGTGGCCAAGAAAGTCTATATCTAAGAAATAATGTTCACACTGTGTATCTAGTAAAATCAATAATTATGTTATTTATTTTTTCTTCTATGTTTGCTTTAGTTGTCATCTTGTGCTGGGGGAACTTGGATCAGCAGTGCAGTATTTTAATAAATGCATGAAATCCACCTCTAGTGTCTGCTTGGATCGACGAACTACTATAGAAGCAGCTGAAGGTTTACAACAGGCTCAAGTATGCATTCTCTTCTCAGCTTTTTTATTGTTCTACCATGGTCTAGTCAAAATTGTTTTATACTTTATCAGTTAAGATATAATTGGATGTTAATTTTGCGAACAATGTGCTGAATCAGCACATAGTTCTGTTATTGTCTTATTGAACACATTTTTATTTTACTTACCTGCAGAGGGTAGCTGACTTTACCAGCTGTGCATCCATATTTTTGGAAAAGAGAACACCTGATGGCGCATCTGACGCATTGGTTCCAATTGCCAATGCCTTATCAATTAGTTCATGCTCAGATAAATTGCTTCAAATGAAGGCCGAGGCCCTATTTATGGTGAGTAGCCTTTCGTTTTCACTTCTCAAAATTTAAACTTTGCTTTCAGTGGGCATGATCTTCTATGTCAATCCTGCAGATCCGACGATATAAAGAAGTTATTGAGCTTTGTGAGAATACCCTTCAGACTGCTGAGAGGAATTTTGTTTCAGCAGGGATTGGTGGGACGACAAATGTTAATGGATTAGGGTCTACGTATCACTCGCTAATAGTTTGGAGATGGAACAAAATTTCCAAGTCGCACTTCTACTTGGGAAACCTTGAGAAGGCCCTTGATATATTAGAAAAGTTACAGCAAGTGGAATATACCTGCAATGAGTAAACACTTTTTCTATGTTCTGCAACAATGAATTTATTGTCATGTATGCATTATCTTCATCTGTTATCCTAACTGAAAATGTACGATTTGCTCCCCAGAAATCAGGAAGAGTGTCGTGAGTCACCAGCTTCTTTAGTGGCCACCATTTCTGAACTCTTACGTTACAAGGTATGCTCTATGTTAGAACTTAGGGATTCTTCATATTTCTATCTTTAACATCAACAGGTCTGATACAATCCTTCATTATGCTTCCTTGTTGAATAAAATATTTTTTTATGCGTTGATTACATTTGCCTAAGTTTTCTTTTGTGATTACAGAACGCAGGTAATGAAGCTGTTCGGGACAGAAAGTATATGGAAGCAGTAGAGCAGTATACTGCTGCACTATCAAGAAATGTTGACTCACGCCCTTTTGCAGCAATTTGCTTCTGCAATCGTGCGGCTGCTAATCAGGCCCTAGTTCAAATTGCTGATGCAATTGCCGACTGTAGTCTTGCCATGGCTCTTGATGAAAACTACACAAAGGTATATCGTAATCTTTCTTTTGCTTTTAACTTGTGAACATGCTCGCATGAACCATCTGAGCTAAAACTGAATGCTTATAAACTTTTGTATTCGAATTGCTATAGGCAGGTGCAGTAAGATTCGTTTGTGAAATACCCATCTTCCGAAAACAATATTTTCCTCTAGTCATAAATAAGAAAATATTATAAATCTTTCAAGTTCTCAAATAAGAACACTCCTGCTTAGCCGTATAGAGCTTCTTCCAAGAATTTTCTCACATTTGAGATGGATAGTCCATTTTCTTGAAATGTGGCAAGGACTGAAGCAGCATGTAACCATCACTTTCTAAGAATGAGGTTTCATTAAAAAAATCAACATGACTCATGCTTCCATTTTCAGGCAGTTTCCAGGAGAGCCACATTACATGAGATGATCAGAGACTATGATCAAGCAGCTAGTGATCTCCAGAGACTTATCAGCATTCTCGTAAAGCAAAGTGATAAAACAAAAACGCCAGAGACATCTGTCGATCGTGCAAGTAGCAGGAAAGAACTAAAGCAGGCCCGTCAACGGTTGTCTGTGATGGAAGAAAAATCTAAAGAGGGAATTCATCTGGATTTCTTCCTAATCATGTATGCTCACTTTTGACAAAGTCAATTATCACATTCATATTATTGGAGACCTGGTTATCATTTATTTTATACATATATTCAGTATAATTGTATGCTCATATTGAGGCTATCTTCTGTTCTCGTTTTGCTAATTTGCAGGGGAGTGAAGACATCTGACTCTGCTGCTGATATCAAAAAGGCATACCGCAAAGCAGCTCTTAGACATCACCCAGACAAAGTAATCTGTGTTTTACTTACTGATAATGATCCAAATCATTATTTTCAATCAGCTGATGTGTTCTCTTTGATGTGTGTGGACTCAGGCTGCACAGATTCTTGTCAGAAGCGAAAGTGAAGGACCATGGTTGAAGGAGATATTAGAAGAGGTTCACAAGGGTGCAGATAGGCTCTTCAAAATGATTGGAGAGGCATATTCAGTTCTTTCTGACCCAACTAAGGTTTGGTTTCTCGCCTATTATGCTGTTAAACCTTAAAATGCGATTCATGTTTGTCCCCTATGAACACTTACTAGGAATAGAACATCCTAGGACCTGCCGCACAGAAATGGTTACTGATCAGGTTTTTGTTGTAACAGAGGTCGGATTATGAACTTGAGGAAGAAATTAGAAAAGCCAGGGCATCTAGAGAAAGCTACAGGAGCAGAAAGGCTGCAGAAGCAAGTAGCCCTCCATATCAGACAAGCAGGCGATACTGGAAGGACAGTTGGAGGACAAACCAAAACACGCCTTCTTGGTGGTAGAAGGCTAAAATTCTTGGTGGCGTAGCAAAAGGAACGCAGTACTTTTTGTGGCATAAGCAAAAGGGATCCACTGGGTTCCTCCCAGGTGTTATTCCAGAGGTTGTGAAGTGTAAAGGTCCGCTACACATCAATACAGCAAATGATACCAGCTTACATTGTTTGCTTCAATGGTGAAAAGGGGAATTACTGCGAGGCTGTGACCCAACTACACAGTAACTGAAAAAAAGTTTGTTTGCTTTTACTGACTATAGTGTTTGTAAGTTGTAATACATTCAAAAGATCAAATAAATGAGAAACCTGAATTGGTCTGAACATATTACTATAATCTATCGTAAAGGTGCTTGTCATGCCTAATTTTGTTATTAACATGCCAAGTTTCATCATGCAGCCACTTTCAAGCAGAAAAAGGAAAAAATGTTAAGGATGCTCTACCTCTTCATACTATTTCATCTTATTTGGACCCCCATGAAAGTCATAATTTGACAAACACACAGAAAAGGAACTCAATAATAATTAAGATTAGTGCTGTTGCTGAATGACCTTAATGAATTCTTTCAATTTGAAGCCTTCTTCTTTTGTCGAATAGTACAATTTATTCGTCCCCACACTTTTATGTCTTACCATACTAACAAATCAAAACGCTCTTTCATGCCGACAGTCCTTTATCTGAGTCTTCATGTGGTCCAAAATTGGCCCTTTTTTTGGCCTACTAAGACTGGTCAAGGAGACACTATCTTTGTATTTAAAAGACTCTTGCCTTATACATTATGTGTTCTCGTGTCTCGTTGAATGAGGTATGATATGAAGCAAAGATGATTTTCTTATTATTATCGTAGACAAAAGAGCACACAGGGGAGTTATTGAACATAAAACATTACAAGTCCACTTGCTTTATTGAGATACTAATACTTGGACAAACCCAAAGCCGGTTTCCAAGCAGATGAAGTGAGCTATAGCTCAAGGGCTTGAGCATGGTGACTAATGTGGTCTTCGATGAAGGTGGCAATGAAATAGTAGGAGTGGTCGTATCCTGGATGGAGGCGCAATAAGAGCGGTGCATTCACTTTCTTGCACGCCTCCTCAAACTTGCTGGGCAATAACTGATCAGGGTAGAACTGGTCGTTTTCTCCCTATATATAGGTAGAAGCAAAGATGGTTCAGGCTCCACGTAAAGGAAGACAGATAAACCAGCAAAAACACATGGTAAAAGGGGTTTTACCTGATCAATTAGAATTGTTGCAGAAAGATTGTTGTACTTTGAAATAAGACAAGTGGCATCGTATTCCTGAAGATTTACAAAAGGAACAATGCATCAAATTTGGGGAAAAGGAACTATGATAATGGTTTTAGTTTGGGTTGGTTTTACCTCCCAAGCAGCTTTGTTGTCACCTAGATAATTGGTGAATGCCTTCTGTCCCCATGCACAATTTATGGGATTCGTGATTGGTGCAAACGCAGATACAGACTGAACATGTTACACAGATGAAGTGGTTAAATTAAAAGAATGATATAGGAGTAACAAGTATTTGGTTCAAGCACATTATCCACCATGAAAGACAATCTATCTTTAGATTTGAGATTCCACGTTTCAAGCATCTAACTCACATTGCATTGCCACAAGAAAACTCTTTGAAATGAATACCTTGTATTTATCGAGGTTCCTCAGGTATATAGTAAGAGCTCCATGTCCACCCATGGAGTGTCCAGATATAGATGCTTTTGTTGTGTCAAGCTGGGAAAAGTTTTCACTCAGGAGTTTTGGCAACTCTTTGACAACATAGTCATACATACGCCAGTTCTTCCACTTTTCCTGAGTAGCATTGAGGTAGAATCCGGCTCCTAGTCGAAATCAAACAGGAAAGAAAGAATATTTTATCACCCTTGATCATTAACTGAATACTTAAAGACCAGACCAATAGGTCCAAAGCTACAAAAAGAAGTGTGTGAAATGCAAACCAGAAGCATGTAACGTTGCATACCTACACCAAAGTCGTAACTGTCTGCCTCCCCTTCAACATTTAGTCCTCCTACAATATCAAAACCATCACAGAGTGTTAAAAATACACATCAAGGGAAGATGATAAATCAAAAAAATGAAAATAGTGTTGGCTCACTTGGAGAAGTGTCTGGAGCAACAAGAGCAATGCCGTGAGTAGAAGCAGCACGTTGAGCTCCTGATTTGATAATGAAGTTCTCGTCCGTGCAGGTGAGGCCAGAAAGCCAGTAAAGCACCTGTCAATCAACAACATGGAGAATCATTCATCCAAAAATCCAATCAGTTGTTTTGGCATCACAACGAAATCAAGGCAATAAAAAATCCAAAAACAATCATGCAAAACTTAAAGTTTTCGTCTTTAGAACAATATGGGAGAAACCCACAAATATCAGTAATACTTGGTTCAAACTAGAGACATGAAATCAGATGAGTGAAGATAAGAGTGAAAATTTGAGAAAAGTCACAAAAGAGCCCTTTTTTACTGTAGAAACAATCAAATCTCTACCTCAGAACATGAATCGTGAAAACTACAACAAGAAATTTAGATCAAAGTAATGAAGAAGAAGGAATATCATTGCATACAGGAGATTTATGGGAAGAAGAAGCAGAAGGAGGGAAGTAGATGGAAAAGGTCATGGAACATCCAAGTGTCTCACTGAAGTGTTTGTATCTTTTGTTGTAGCCATCGAACATCTTCGTGCTCCCGATCTCGCTTAGTCCACTCGCCATTATCACTCTCTCTATCTCACTCACTATCTCTGTGATTGCAAAGTCTAGAAGAAACAACAGATGCAGGCTGCAGCGAAGACGAAGAAGAAGAAGAAATGATCGAATGAGAGAGGTCTATCGGTTTCTACAGTGGATCCGAGAGAGCCCATAGAAATAATTCAACAACATATCTCCTTAAAACTTCTGGCCCAACTAAAAGGTCTTGAAAGGCCGATTTGAGTATCTTAATGTAATAATCAAATCCGGTTTATTATAGTGACATGAACATCTTTAATGTAAAAATCAACTTCATTAGTACAAAGTGTGTCTTTGTTAGGTGATCAAATCATTTATATATACATGACACATCAGAAGATAACGCATAGATTTTTATTTGCGGCGGACCCATTTATTGATTAATTTGTATATCTATTTGTTTTGTTTTCGGTGTATAATAAATGCCGGTATAACTAAAAAACCATTTCATAAATGTTGTTCAGATTGAGAAACCAAAAAAAATGGAGGTGATGAAGAAGACTGGTACCAAAAAAAGATGGAGTAATTTTTTCATGTGCCATTAATGAATGTATCCGAAGTTAGGCACCTTCCCTTAAATATCCCCATAACCAAAATATAATGTTACAAAAAAGTCTCTCCCTTTCCCCAACTGTACCCATCAATGCCTATGTCCATTCCTCTCCCTTGCACATAAGCTTTGCTCTGTCTATTTAATTTAACTCTTCTTCTGCATGAAAGTTTTATGCTTTCGATGATTCCCAAAATCTTTCTCATGCGTTTTTTACTTTCTTGATTTGGCAATCCTCATGAGCTGATTTTGATTTCTTCTTTATGGTTGCCGACACGAAAGGTTTGTTGTTCTTGACTTGTGTTTTTATTTTATTGGACAGTCTTCTTTTGGTAGATGAACAACTCAAAGACGGAGCTAACAAAGTTGTTTTTTTGATATTCCATTAATTTTCCTTTATTTTATTCCTTAATCTTTCTTTGATTTTTCTCTGCATTGTGTCATGTTTTGTGGCATTACTATTTAAAGGAATTTTTTGGTATCTATGCATTAATGTCTGATTTCTTACATGACAGAAGAAGCTAGGACACAAAACAACTCAAATTTTGTTTGGTGAGAAAAATCAACCAAGAAAATATTGATTCTTTTGGAGCAAGGAGTTGGTTTGATTGGTAATGCTCAAGTTGGTCTCTCTTTTTTCTTTTCAAATCCAACTTGATTTCTTTGTTCTATATGATCCAAACCCATGTAGTATAAATCTGTAGTGGATTACATAACCACCAGAAAAAATCATTTCTAGTCATTGTTCATTATTGTCTTTGGTTTGTTTGAACTTTCTTGTGTGTGTGGACCATAAGAAGAAGGAATGGTGGGAAGCATTGAGGCAAAGAGTCTGCAATCAAACGGGTCTGTTCATCATATTGGTCTTAATTTGGAGGAGAAACTTGATGAATTTCGTCGTCTTTTGGGGAAATCAGAAAAAGATCCGTTAAGGATTGTAAGTGTTGGTGCTGGTGCTTGGGGAAGTGTTTTTGCAGCACTTCTTCAAGAAAGCTATGGAGGTTTCAGGGATAAGTTTCAGATCAGGATATGGAGAAGAGCTGGGAGAGCTGTTGATAGAGAAACTGCAGAACATTTGTTTGAAGTGATCAATTCAAGGGAAGATATCTTGAGGAGATTGATAAGACGCTGTGCTTATCTGAAATATGTCGAGGCAAGGCTTGGTGATAGGACACTCTATGCTGATGAGATATTGAAAGACGGGTTTTGTCTTAACATGGTTGATACGCCGCTTTGTCCTCTTAAGGTTGTGACAAATCTGCAAGAAGCTGTGTGGGATGCTGATATTGTTGTTAATGGATTGCCTTCAACTGAAACACGTGAAGTGTTTGAAGAGATTAGTAAGTATTGGAAAGAGAGAATAACGGTTCCGATTATTATCTCTCTGTCAAAGGGTATTGAAACTGCTCTTGAACCAGTTCCACATATCATAACTCCAACAAAGATGATTCATCAAGCAAGTAAGCTTTTTCTTCTTCCTTTTGCTCCTTTTATATTGAGTCTATTGACACAATCTTGCTTAGTTTTCTTGAATTGGTTCTTACTTTGGTGTTTGTGGTAGCTGGTGTGCCGATTGACAATGTCCTGTATCTTGGTGGACCAAACATTGCTGCTGAAATTTACAACAAGGAATATGCCAATGCTAGAATCTGTGGAGCTGCTAAATGGAGGAAGCCACTAGCTAAGTTCTTAAGACAACCTCATTTCATTGTTTGGGACAATAGTGATCTTGTGACACATGAAGTAATGGGAGGTCTCAAGAATGTCTACGCCATTGGAGCTGGTAAGTTTCTGTATGTAGACACGGATTTGAGTGATAATTATCAAGTTTTCACACTTTGATCCTTCTTGTTGTGTTCAGGTATGGTAGCGGCGCTCACTAACGAGAGCGCTACAAGCAAGTCGGTGTATTTTGCTCATTGTACATCTGAGATGATATTTATAACTCATTTACTAGCAGAAGAGCCTGAGAAACTTGCAGGGCCTTTGCTAGCTGACACTTATGTGACCTTATTAAAAGGACGTAATGCATGGTACGGTCAAATGCTGGCAAAGGGTGAAATAAATAGAGACATGGGTGATAGCATAAGCGGCAAGGGAATGATTCAGGTACTTAATCTGTTAGAACAAAGCCTTGAAAGAAGTTTGAAATGTTTTGGTATCTGTTTTGCTTATGAGGATGTGGGATTTTTGTTGAATAGGGTGTTTCTGCAGTGGGAGCATTTTACCAATTGCTTAGTCAATCAAGCTTAAGTATATTGCCCTCTGAAGAGAAGAAACCTGTAGCTCCGGTCGAATCATGTCCTATTTTAAAGACACTTTACAAGATACTCATCACAAGGTAGATAATATGAAGTCTGAAAAGTTTATACTTCTCCAAAAAATATTGAACTTTGCTCAGTCAGATTTGGTGTGACATGATGGGAAGTTAGATATCTAGTTTTCAAGAATGTCTTGGGACTTTGTGAGACATCAAATCACTTGAAACTTGCTTCTTCTATTATCTAATAAAATTGTTGTTGTTCTATTTTGCAGAGAACAATCAACTCAGGCCATTCTGCAAGCATTAAGGGATGAGACATTGAACGATCCCAGAGACCGTATTGAGATTGCACAGAGCCATGCATTCTACAGGCCTTCCCTTCTTGGTCAGCCTTGATTAGTCAGTCATGGCTTTTATAAGAGATTCAACATAAATTACTTCTGCAAGCTGCAGATGCTTCATTCAAAACATTATAGCTTTAATGGGAAGGGGTAGTTTCACATCTGTCATAACTTAAAATGGATTCTTGTTAAGTCTCTGAGTCAATGCAATCTTTGTACTGTATCATTTTCTTTATGATCAATGAGAGCTTTATTTGCTCCAACAATTTTAGTAAAAGAAAGAAAACACAGATTTTAGTTACTAAGCAAATATCAACTTCATTATCTCAATAAGCATTCTACTTTAGACTAATTTGAAACGCTGCACTCTAAAGCCAAGCAACCTCCGTATGATTACTCAAGCTAGTGGTTGTACCATAGAGACAAAGAAACAAAAGAGAAGGACTGTTGTGTAAGGCCTAATGTTAACTATACCACTGAGATCGGTTATGACTCCATTCTCTGCTTTGTACAATCGGCTAACTGGGGGTTTAGTTGATTGGTTATCCGTTGAAGCAGATCTTCTTTCTTGAGCTTATAGTAATGTTGTACTTTCAGATCCTTCGCTATGCTTCTTAATTCCTTGCCTGTCTTCTTCTTCAACTCACTTATGGATAATGATATCAATGAGCCACTTACATTTTTTCCACCTCTCTGGATTTTTCCGTCCATGGAAGAATCCAACAACGAATCTGCATGCTGTGTGGGAACACTCGAACCCCTGATGATCTTTGGTGTCGACTGGGTTGAGTTTTTAACTGGATCAATATTAATCTCACCAGCTCCACCTTGTACTTTCTGCTTGATGTTTCTGATAAAACTTGTGTTCGCGCCTTTATTGTCACTGCTATTAGACTGTCTCTGTCTCTTCTTTATAAGGACTGACCCAGGATTCTTGCTCTCTGCCTTTTTTCTTGCCTCGGTAAGCAAGCTTATGATCAGCTCGTCTTTAACTACAGTCTTCACCACAGCTTCAGGATGTGATTTTTTGCTTCTCTCACCACATGGGATATCTCTGCCTTTGTCCGGTTCATCACACATTTCTAAGAGAGACTCTGTGGTAAAAGGTTCCGAAACAGTTACAATGTCTTGCAAGCTATCGTTTTGCTGGTGATCCTTCAATATATCTCCATCTTCGTCTGTAGTATTTGCCTTCTCCCGGGTCTCTAAATGCAATGGTCTCAGTGTGGAACCTCCAATACTCTCACGGCTTATAGCAGATGAAGATTTGTTCTCGAGGGCTTGCTTTATAGGATCAAAGACTTGGTCAGTAACCAAGGATGAACAAGAATGTTCTTCAGCTTCGTCAATCTTGCTTTCCAACACAGGGCTAGAAGAGGTATCTGCATCTTCTGCAACCTATCATAAAAAAAACACAAAGTTCCATGATACAAGATTCCCATGGATGCATGACAAAGGATTAAGAAAACTCGACAGACCTCAACTGTTAGTGGATCATTAGCTGCTGTCTCATGAGGCATCAATCTTGTTTCAGGCTCTATATCTTCAGTGTCGTCGTTACTAGAATCTCTGATCTGAACAGTTTGAGCAGTCTGAGCATCGCTGATACTAGAAGTGTTTTCGTCGTCATCAAGAGCCAGTTTAGCAGAACTAGTATCAGAATCTGGAAGAGTAGTACTGAGAGTCTTATCCTGTAGAAGACATAACAAGTTACTCCTAGTCAAAATCTGTAGTGAATACAAAATCAAAATCAAATATTTCTTAAAGTCTCTTACAGAATCAGAAGAGTCTATCTCATGCAAGTCACCACCACTCCCAGAGGAAGCCGTATCATTTTGAGCCGATACTGAAACTGAAACCCTCTCAAGCTCAGCAATTTCAGTAACTTGCCTCTTCTTCTCTGTCAATATCCTCCAAACTAGCTCACAATACTTTTCGTTCTGGAAATTTTCTTCGAGCACATCTAAAAAAAGCAACAAACGATTGTTCTCAAAAGAGAATCATAACAACAATTAAACCAAAATCCAGTGTATACCTGTTCTGAAATCGAACCAAAATTCACAACGACGTACGGTCTGTTTACGAAAGGTATCGTCTTGCACAACTACAAAAACTAAAAGAACACAAACTTTGCATCATCAAGACCAAAAAAAAAAAAAAC
>Ga0041059_1001235_pt1 | contig 20441 bp, 27 predicted proteins | sample AraColnosormetaG_FD_56232 | JGI IMG/M metagenome (GOLD analysis project Ga0041059, IMG submission 56232) | Arabidopsis roots microbial communities from North Carolina, USA - Col MF nosort | ecosystem: Host-associated > Plants > Roots > Unclassified | place: USA: North Carolina | collected... | reverse complement strand
GTGTCACGTGTTTCCACGTACTGTGATATCTTTTTTTTTTTTTAACGTCTACTTTCATTGATAGAAATCATATCCAATCAAAGGCAATTACAGATGGGACAAAATGAATAATAACAGAACGTAGTGTTTCCTTGGATAGGTTGCTTCGCTAAGGTATCTGCTGGTACTGTGATATCTTTTCTTCTTGTCATTTTTGGCTTTTGATGTACTTGCTGACTCCTCCTTTTCATTCCCCTTCTTTTTTTCCTTTTGGTAAATATTTTATTTAAGCATTATGTTTTTTTTGTTTAAACTAATTTATGTTTCTTAATTTATTGGATCAGTCTATATAACACGGTTATAATTCAAACTAATTATATTTGGTAACATTTTCATATTAGACAAATGTTTGAAATCAAATACAAAAAGTACAAACTTTACCTTAATTAAAACTAAGCTTAGTTGAATGGAGGGAAAAGAGAAGGAGAAAAAGAAAAGCTTAAAAAATGTCAACGGTAGGTAGTGACAGCAACAACAAATCCTTTCTGATCTGCCGTCTGCGAATCTCTTATTGTATTTGAATGTCTGTAATTTATAGATTCACCGAAGATCTCAGCTTCTTCTGCAATAATGGCAATGGGTTTCGATTTCAATGAGATGAACAAAACAAAGAAGACTTTAATTGGACTTGGCTTGGGACAGATCCTCTCACTTCTATGTACTTCTAATGCCTTCACATCCTCTGAGCTCGCCAGAAAAGGTTTTACTGTTTCTATTTTTTTTAATGCATGCATCTCGTTTATGCTAGCTTTAAGATTCGATCGATCATATAGATTTATGATCTTTATGGTTTATACATTCATGGTTTAAAATTTTGAAATCTTATAGGAATAAATGCTCCAACGTCACAAACGTTCCTCAGTTATACATTACTGGCAGTCGTCTATGGAGGTATCATGCTCTATCGGAGACCAACAATTAAGGTCAGTATTGAATTTGGTTTCACTTTGTGTTACTTACTGCTAATTTCTCTTTTTGGTGTAATGAGAGTTTTTTTCAAGATTACATGCACTATTGAGTGCTTATAACGTAACTAGTATGTGCTACTAAAATCTTCAATGCAAATACTCTTGTAGGGGAAGTGGTATCACTATTTCCTCCTTGCTTTAGTTGACGTGGAAGGCAATTTTCTTGGTCAGTTTTCTTATTGACACAGTCTTCTTTGGCTTGAGCACTGATCTGAAGTTATTTTGGAGACAAGTTTTCTTAGAAACTGTATATACTTCCATTACATTTTGGTTGCTGTTGTAGTGAGATTTTGAATAAAACTTCATTATTGCTTTGGTTTAACAGTGGTGAAGGCGAATCAGTACACATCGATTACGAGTATCATGCTACTTGATTGCTGGGCGATCCCTTGTGTGTTGGTCTTAACTTGGATGTTCCTGAAAACAAAATACAGATTAATGAAGATCAGTGGTGTATTTATCTGTATTGCTGGTGTTGTCATGGTACTCTTCTCTGACGTTCACGCAGGAAGTCGAGCAGGTAAATGGTAGAAACTAATCATTCGTTACTTGTCACGCAAGTAAAACTCAATCTACGCTTATGATAATGGTTGCGTTTTTTTAGGTGGAAGTAATCCTGTTAAAGGAGATTTTCTTGTTCTAGCTGGAGCAACTTTATATGCTGTCAGTAATACCACCGAGGTAAGCAAGTGCTACAACAAGAAATTGTTATATCCCGCAAAAATGTAAAATTTATTGTTCATTTGTTATAGGAGTTTCTTGTGAAGAATGCAGACACAGTTGAGTTGATGACCTTCATGGGACTTTTTGGAGCCATTATTAGTGCCATTCAGGTGTATCCTTTTGACAACAAAGCTAAGCTATGACTTCTTATGTTTCTTAGACTTATATGCACATTCTCGTTGACGTTCCTTAACCTGTCTATAGAGCCATATTCGAACAAGGTGAGCTCAAAGCTATTCACTGGTCAGCTGATGCAGTAAATATCCCTTTCCCTTGCAATCTATAGAAACCAAAGACTTTTCTTTTATGAGTCCACAGTTTAAAGTTTCTACATTGTCGCGGTTTCAGGTTTTCCCTTTCCTTAGATTCGCAATCACGATGTTCCTCTTCTATTCACTACTACCGATTTTACTGAGGGTGATATGATCTAAACCCACCTTTTACTCTGTTTTCATGCAATTGCCTTTGCAACATGTTAACATCTTTTGTGATATAATCTTCTCAGACTAATGGTTCAACAATGTTCACCCTCTCATTGCTGACATCAGACATGTGGGCGGTTTTGATCCGCATTTTCGCATACCACGAGAAGGTTATAAATCTAACATTATGTGCACTCTTTACATCTCAGTCTCTATAAACCTATACGGATGATATAAAGTAATTAATCATGTATGTAACTTAATGTCAGGTTGATTGGCTCTACTACTTGGCATTTGCTACAACAGCTATTGGACTAATCATATACTCAATGTACACTCTTTCCCTTACTCCAATATCTGTTCTACAATCATGGCTTAAAGTAGTAACACAATCCATGTTGCGTTTTTTCCATATGTTATCAGGAAGGAGAAAGATGAGGAAGAAGAAAGAGAGGAGCAGAGGAAGAAACTGTTGGATGAGGAGGAAGGTCAATCACTTCCAGACACATCGTTATAGTTGCTTCCACCGGAACCCTAACCAAAGGGATATGAGATATTATAGATTATTTTTTCCGGGAAAAACAAAGGGAATTTTTTTTGCCTAAAGACAAGAAAATGTTTGACTAATGGCTTTGTCTGTCTGATTGTTTTGAGTAATAGTATGATGTATGAATATGCCTGGATGTTTCAGCTTTTTCCACAGTATCAGAGTAATTTGTGTACCAAAACAATCAAAACCCTATGGTTCTCTCGAAAATCTCCATCTCCATTGATATCCTTCTTGCCACAACCTTTTTTTGTTAGATGGGAAAGGAAGAGGGCGGTAGTGTTGTTCCTTGTAACAGAGGCAACATGCAACAAATCAATCTCCTCTGTTTTTAAAATTTATAATTCTATCCCCAAGTTCTTGCTAACTACGTTTGCTGCTTCGAATTATTTTAATTTCACACTTTAACCCAAAAGAAAAAAAGAGTCAACAATTTGGAGCGGCGACATACTGTAGTAACTGTACTGATTTGTTGAATTAAAAAGACTAGCTTTCACTGTACTCTCTGATTCTTCTCCATTGTATTGTTATGCATTCACCATAATTGTCTCACCCGAGCTTCCTCTCCAGCTAGGGTTTGTTTGTTTGATTGAAGAAAGAAAACAAGAATGGTGTATTTCAATTTCAATAGGATTAAGACGAAGAAGACTCTAATTGGATTTGGATTGGGACAGATCCTCTCGCTTCTCTCGACTTCTCTTAGCTTTACATCGTCTGAGATCGCTAGAAAAGATTTTAGCTTTTTTTTTTTTTCAAACCATCCCATTTTTAAACATTCTCATGAACTTACAAAATTTGAAATCTTTATAGGGATTAATGCTCCAACATCACAGTCGTTTCTGGGTTATGTGTTACTGGCAATCGTCTATGGAGGTATCATGCTCTATCGAAGATCGGCAATTAAAGTCAGTATTGAATTTCTTTCCTTGAAAACATTGAAATGATCATTGGAGTTTTTGTGTAGTATGAGAATGAGCATTGAAGGTTTCATTAGTAATTTTCTAACGAATGCAAAACATTTGTAAGCCAAGTGGTATCACTATCTCCTCCTTGCGTTTGTTGATGTTGAGGCGAACTTTCTCGGTGAGTGTCCTGACTGAAAGAATTCTTCTTTAACTCATCTGTGTGTTGCCCTTAATGTTTCTCAAGCTTTGTCCAGCTGAGGCTGCAGAGAAAGTAATCTGTTATTTGACTATTTATGATGAGATTTTGATCAGATTCTATTCTTGTGCTTTTCTAGTGGTAAAGGCTTATCAGAACACATCAATGACGAGTGTCATGCTACTGGACTGCTGGGCCATCCCTTGTGTTTTGGTTTTTACTTGGGTTTTCCTAAAGACAAAATACAGATTGATGAAGATCAGTGGTGTGGTTATCTGTAATGTTGGTGTTGTCATGGTAGTTTTCTCAGACGTCCATGCAGGGGATCGAGCTGGTAATGGTGTTAACTGATTCATTAGTTTCTCTTTCTCTTCTTTTCCTACCATGGATTCGCCTGCAAGTAAACACTCACATATTTGCCCAAGAAACTCGAGTTAAGCATATTTATGGTAGCTTTCAGGTGGAAGTAATCCCATCAAAGGAGATTTTCTTGTTATAGCTGGAGCAACCTTGTATGCTGTCAGTAATGTCAGTCAGGTAAGCAAGTCTCTGATCACATACTAAAAAGACTTTAAGTGTACTTGTAATTCTAGTCGTTATGTTCCTTTGTGATAGGAGTTCCTTGTGAAGAATGCAGACAGAGTTCAACTCATGTCTCTTTTGGGCCTTTTCGGCGCAATTATTGGTGCCATTCAGATGTATCCTTCAAACAACAAGGCTAAGACTTTAATGTTTCTTAAAACTTATATGTGCAATCTATGAGGATACTCCTTGACTTGTCCATAGAAGCATATTCGTAGGCTTTTTATTTGAGCCTCCCTACAATGTAAGAAGTTCTATTGTGGCCAGATCTTAATTCAATAAAGCATTAAAAAAGTCAATGATTGTTTGTAGAATATTATAAATAAAGAAAAGGATTCCCCATGACTTTCCTCTCTGAATCTGCAGCTAGAGTTTTGTTTCTTTGGTTTATTGTTTGATTGAAGTAAGAAAGCAGTAATGGTCTGTTTCAATTTCAATGAGATGAAGACGAAGAAGACTCTCATTGGACTTGGATTAGGACAGATCATCTCGCTTCTCTCTACTTTAATTGCCTCTATTGCCTCTGAGATCGCCAGAAAAGGTTTCCCCCTTTTTTAAAAATCCAACCCATTTTTATACATTCATTGACTTACAAAAATTTGAATTGTTTTTTAAAAGGGATTAGTGCTCCAACATCTCAGACGTTTCTGGGTTATGTGTCACTTGCAATCGTCTATGGAGGTATCATGCTGTATCGAAGATCCGCAATTAAAGTTAGTATTGAACTTCTTTTCTTGATTTCAACAAAAAAAAAGAAAAACTTCTCTTTTTGAAAACATTTGATTCACTCTGTCTTATTGGCTTGTGAGTTTTGTATATTTATAGGGAAACATAAAATGTAATGAGTGTGTGTATGTTAAGGTTTCATCATGAAGTGTCAAAACAAAAGTCTAATGTTCGAACTTCCAAGTAGCAAGTGTTGTTAACATCTTCAATGCAAAAATTGTTGTAGGTGAAGTGGTATCACTATTTTCTCCTTGCTGTTGTTGATGTGGAGGCGAACTTTCTCGGTGAGAAAGAACTCTTCTTTTGTCCCACTCTTTGGCCTGAGCACTGATCCTGGGTTTTCATGTTTTTTGTTGAGTATCATGAGTTTTTGAGTCATCTCCATTGCTTCCATAGTTGTCAAGGCATTTCAGAACACATCGATGACTAGTATCATGCTACTGGATTGCTGGGCGATCCCTTGCGTTTTGGTCTTGACTTGGGTTTTCCTGAAAACAAGATACAGATTGATGAAGATCAGTGGTGTTGTTATCTGTATTGTTGGTGTCGTCATGGTAGTTTTCTCAGACGTCCATGCAGGGGATCGAGCTGGTAATGGTGTAAATTGATTCATTACTTCTCTTTCTCTTATTTATTCTTACCATGGTTTCACTCATCTTAAGTCTGCAAGTAAACACTCACATATTGGCCAAGAAACTTGATTTAAGAATATTATGGTGGCTTTTAGGTGGAAGTAATCCTGTCAAAGGAGATTTTCTTGTTATAGCTGGAGCTACCTTGTATGCTGTCAGTAATGTCACTGAGGTAAGCAAGTATGTAACCACATACTGGAAAGAAGATTGTTATTATATCGCGAAAGTCGATACTTTATGAAAGTTAGTGTGACTGTAATTGTAGTCTCCCTGTTTCTCTGTTATAGGAGTTCCTAGTGAAGAATGCAGACGTGACTGAGCTCATGGCTTTTTTGGGCCTTTTCGGCGCAATTATTGCTGCCATTCAGATGTATCCTTCAAACAACAAGGCAATTATTTTTTTATTTATCTTAAACTTCTATGAACATTTTCCCTGACTTGTTCATAGAAGCATATTTGAACGTGGTGCAGTCAGAGCTATTCAGTGGTCAACTGAGGCGGTAAGCATGCTGCTACACTCCCTTTCAATCTCTGCAAATAGAATGACTTCTTTGGAAAATTAATTTGTGGTTCCAGATTTTACTTTACATTGGAGGCGCACTCGGGTTATTTCTGTTTTACACATTAATCACAATCTTAATCAAGGTATGTGACAAAACTGATACCATACGATCAATACTCTCTTTTCCATGTTAATGTCTCTGAAACTGTAACATCTTTTGTAATGTGACCTCTCAGAATAATGGTTCAACAATGTTCAACCTCTCGTTGCTCACATCAGACATGTGGGCTATTTTGATCCGCACTTTTGGTTACCACGAAAAGGTCTGCAGATTATGTAAATCAAACATTTAGGAAAATCTTGTAATTTCTGTCTGTAGAAATCAGCTCATGAGATCCAATGGTTATGTATGTTAATGTCAGGTTGATTGGCTCTACTTCTTGGCATTTGCTACTACAGCTACTGGACTGATCATATACTCAATGTACAGTCTTTTCTAATCTTTCTTCAAGTAGAGTATCTGTTCTGCACTCACATGAAGATCAGTGTTCTTGACCCATTGTTGATATTTTCAGGAAGGAGAAAGATGAGGAGGAACAAAGAAGTGGAGAAGTGGTAAGTGAGAGGAGGAAGCTGTTCGATGAGGAGGATGGTGACTCGCTCCACAGCAACCTTATAGATGCTTCCACCTGAAACCTAATCAAATCAAAGCCTCTGGTTTTTACTTGTCTATAACATTGACTGTGACTTGTGGGATATATGATTATTATTTTTCACACTTTTGGGTTGGAGGAGTCCACAAGTTTGTACATTTCTCTCCCAAACTTTGGTAACTGTAAAGAAGGAAAAATGTATTTGATACAAAGATTAGTTTCAAATGGTGTTAGTGAAGTAAATAACTGTACCTCAATAAAATATAATACTAATTGACTATCTCAATCCCAAGAACTAAAACTCAGAGTTGAAAAGTCAAACGGTTCCCAAAGGCGTCACACTCTCTTCTCTCTTCTCTCTCTCTGTGTACAGCTGAGGATTTAAAGACTACAGCTTCCTACACTCTTTCCTCTCACTAACTGACTCAGTGATGGGTTTCGATTTAAAGGAGATTAGGACGAAGAAGACACTGATTGGTCTTGGTTTGGGACAGCTCCTCTCACTTCTTGCTACTTCTAATGGCTTTACATCTTCTGAGCTCGCCAGAAAAGGTTTCAAGTTTCTTCTTTTCTGGTTTATTACCATTACCCCAGCGGCTTCATGATCTCTTTATCAATTGGTTGATAAATTCTTGTAAATTTTAAAACTTTTTTAGGAATTAATGTTCCAACATCACAATGCTTTCTGAATTATGTGTTACTGGCAATCGTCTATGGAAGTATCATGCTGTATCGAAGATCCGACATTAAGGTTACTATTGATTTTTTCTTCACTCTCTGTTACCTCTCACAGGAGTGTCTATCTATCTTTACATAGAAAGTATTGTTAACATTGATCTTCAATGCAGGCGAAATGGTATTACTATTTCCTCCTTGCTTTTGTTGATGTGGAGGCCAATTTTCTCGGTGAGTCTTGTGTTGTTTGCTGATAAAGATCTTCTTTTGTCAAGTTTTTGTGGCTTGAACACTGATGATAAGTACTTTGTTATTATCCTGCTTTGGGATGAGTTTTATTTATTACGAGATTATGAAATCAATGACTCCATTGCTTTGATTATTTTACAGTGGTGAAGGCTTACCAATACACTTCATTGACAAGTGTCATGCTACTGGATTGCTGGGCGATCCCTTGCGTTTTGGTCTTGACTTGGTTTTACCTTAAGACAAAATACAGATTGATGAAGATCAGTGGTGTTTTTATCTGTATTGTTGGTGTTTTTATGGTAGTCTTCTCAGACGTCCATGCAGGGGATCGAGCTGGTAATGGTTTTTGAAAGCTCTTACTGATTCATGACTATGTTTTTAATCATGGCTTCATTGAATTTTGGTGGTTTTTCAGGAGGAAGTAATCCTGTTAAAGGAGATTTTCTTGTTTTAGCTGGAGCAACCTTATATGCTGTTAGTAATACCAGCGAGGTAAGCAAGTGCCACAACAAGAATATGTTGTTATATCGCGCGAAAATGTAAAATCTATTGTTCCTTTGTTATAGGAGTTCCTTGTGAAGAATGCAGATACAGTTGAGCTGATGACCTTCTTGGGGTTTTTTGGAGCCATTATTAGTGCCATTCAGGTGTATCCTTTATGCAAAAAGCTATGACTTCTTATGTTTCTTAGAGTTATATGCACATTCTCCAGAAAAACCATATTTTTCAGCTAAGGCCTTGACTTCACTTGTCCATAGAAGTATACTTGAACGTGATGAGCTTAAAGCTATTCACTGGTCAACTGGAGCTGTAGGTTTTCTTGCTATGGCCATTTCCATTTTAACATCTGCAAACCAAAGACGACACATTCTTGTCTATTTATTACATTTTTCGCGGTTTCAGGTTTTTCCGTTCCTTAGATTCACACTCACAATGTTTCTCTTCTACCCATTAGTCCCGGTCTTACTCAAGGTATGAGATAATACAGAAGTCATATGATCAAAACCCTTTTCCCTCTTTTGTTTTTCATGCCAATGTCTACGAAACTGTAACATCTTTTGAAATATGATCTTCTCTCAGACCAATGGTGCAACAATGTTCAACCTCTCGTTGCTCACATCAGATATGTGGGCTGTTTTGATCCGCACTTTTGGTTACCACGAGAAGGTCTGCTCACTTTGAATATCAAACATCAGGAAACCCTTACATTTTCTATCTGTAGAAATCAGCTAATGATGTTAATACCAGGTTGATTGGCTCTACTTCTTGGCATTTGCTACTACAGCTACTGGACTGATCATATACTCCATGTACAGTCTTTTCTAATCATTTTTCAAGTACAATAAACAATCCATCAATGAACTTATTATTCTTCTCCATTTTTCCCATGTTGGATGCTTCTCAGGAAGGAGAAAGATCAAGAGGAACACAGATTTGAAGAAGTGGGCGACGAGGCGGCTATGCAGAGGAAGTTGTTAGGTGAGGATGATGAGCCGGGAACCTAACCACATAGGTTTTTGTCAATTCCATCGACTGTGTGATATTATATTATTGCATCCAGCAAAAATAAAGGATCTTTTGAGTGGAGAAAAGTAAGGACACCGTTGGTGACTGTAAAGAGTGAGAAAAAGGGCTTTATTTGATCTTGATTGTAAAGATAAACGAAGATTTACATTGTAAGAACAACATTGGACTATTATAGAAGTTACTTCAATTGTATCAACTTCTCTTTATTCTTGGGTTTAATTTAGTTTACTTACTACTAAAACGTAAGAGGCTGAATCTCCACACAGTTCTAGAACAGTCACTTTAAAGCTCATCGTTATGTACACAATCGCCAGGCCAAAGAACTCGTATAAGTACTAGACAGATCCAGTGGCAAAACAGCTTCTTCTCTGTTTCCTCATTTTCTAGTTTAGTGACTTTGATCAGCAACGGTTTTTTTAACGAAATGCATCCTTCAAACTCTCGTCATGACACTTCAACTTCCTTCTGCGTGAACGAGGGAACAGTAGCTGGTGGATCTTCTTCTCTGCTGCCATTTCTGTTGTAGCCTGTCATAAACAATGATGAGAGAAGCATTATCATATCAGAGTCCTTATGATTTTGTTTTCTTGTTGAAAAAGGTGTATATTTGTTTGATGTTTTAGTTTGAGATTTCTCTCACCCTGGTTTTGAAAGGGAAACGGTGAGTTTGGACTTGTGCACCTGCGAAAACTCTCACATCCATACCAAGACTATCAACACTGATCAGGTTAGCTTCCTGCATGAGATTACCACAAAGTAGCAAAACTGGGTTACAAAATGTGGTAGGTATGTAAACCAGAACTGTACTTCCAGATTATATTCAGAGACATGGATACAATACCTCTGCATGAAGACCCTTCTTTTTGCAGAGAGCTTTAAGTGCAATGCTGGAGTTAATCCCCCTGTTGTTGAAGCGCTCGATGATTGCAGAAGTAGAGTGCACTAGGATGTCTGGTTCAGCATCTTGAAAATCTTGCAAACTTATAGAAGACTGAAAATAGTCAAAGAATCTAGATCAACTCACGGTGAGACTGTGGGAGACAAAAATGACACACAGAGAGTTTGTATGAAAGTCAATGTTCGCAAAACAGCTCAACATATGTTAGCCATCGTTTCAAGCAATTTTTTCAACATCCAAATGACCTGACAGGTGGCAAAAACATACCTCTGCTCCATAGAGGGAGAGAAGCTCTATTCCCACAATCTCTAATCTATATAGACTTGAACTCATATCATTCTCGTCACGTCTGGAACTAGTGATTGGATTATCATCACCTGAAGATAAATATCCAAAGGGAGGTGAATCCAGGATGTCAAACAGAAATGTGTACGTGTATAGTACAGAGATTCCTCTAAGTTCTATGTAAAAGAGGTGGTACAAAATCAAAAACAGCATTTTGAGGACTAGAAAATATGAAAGGACCTTGAACCTCCCAGCTATAGTCATCTCTATCTTCCGAAAGAAATAATCTTCTTATATAAGATTCCTCGTCAAGGAAAGCGGGCCTAAGGCATCCAAGTATGGATACACCATTAGATGGATAGTCCATTTTCCTGTCATAGTCCATGCTGATGGCCTGCATGACAAGAGATCCCAAATCAACTACATAGTCAATGCAATGCAAGACCAGTATGTATCAAATATAATGCTTGTACGCAGTACTAAAGAGACTAGAGGGTTCGGTAACCGTTGCAAAATTCCAAGTTTATAGACAGAAACAAGTGAGAACATTGTTTAAAGCATGTCATTTTTATTAGATTTCTCATCATGCTATTGCATAGGATATAACCTTCGACAGGTGTTTGGCAAAGTAAATAGGATGAACACCGTTGGAGGTGTCAGGCATTCCCCAATCTATCGGAATATCTCTAGCTTCAGAATCCATAATCTACTCATATTTCAAAGTAATCAGAGCATTAATAAGACAAGAGACTTGGCATGCTTTGCAAGAAAACTAAGAGACTACAACAACAGCTCCAACCTACCTCGAAATAATGGTCATCAAAAATAATTTGGTCAAGATTACCAATGTCTGAAATGTTATATTCCTCATGGTGCCGTGTGTTTTCGTATCGCGGGACATCCATTCCAAAAAAGGCTTTCTACAAGTATAAGATGAAACTTCGATTAATAGGTGTTGGACATGGTGCTTATACCAAGCTAAGAAATGTTATCAACTATGGACATATACATGACATTCCACTTGATCAAAATGACACGCTTACCACTGGATTACTAGCTCCAGGATCTTCTAAGATGTTCTCATCATCAGGAATTTCAAAAAANATATCTAAATTGGAAAAAAAAAAAAAGAAGCTGGTGAGAAAGAAAGTAATTGATAGATATAAAATATATTGAGCGATAATATAAGACTAACCTCCATAATCATCAATGACATACTTAAATTCGGACCATGAATTATGATCGTGTGGTTCACAGTGAATAGCTCCAGGAAACACCAGCACAGCACTGCTGTTCGCCTACAAGTAAAAAATGAATACCGTGTTCACGCATACTCAAAAATAGCAAAACTCCACACTGTTCTAGTCCATATGAAGTCATGGTTTGTGTTGTTTCCCGGCTATAAACCTCGACGGTAGTCCTTGCAACTTCAGAAGCAGAGAGCTTTGTCTCCTGGACTCTTTTGGACGGCTTCAAATCTTCTAGAGGATGATATCCATAGAAAGATGAATCAGGAACCGAATCAGAATAATCAGCAGCAACCGAAACTTTCGTGAGGCCGAGATCATGTCCACCGGATGATACATGAAATGCTGATCCAAAAAAAGGAATCTTGCATCTGGAACTGAATAGAGGAAAACACATTACATGACAATCACAAAGATGATAAGATTTACACTTCAATCAAATTCACTCCAAAATCAAAACAATGGACACACGTTTCTTCATTATTGACAAATACCTTAAAACAGAGAGATTAGCAGAGCCACATCCATCAAACACACGATTTCTTGCATTGCTGGTTCTTTTGTAAGGTATGGAGGAAGAGAACTCATCCGTGTAAGATTGATGGCAATGAGATGGACCTGATAAATACATACCAAGATTGTTCACTGCTCCCAAATTTTAACAGAAAAACAAAAAAAAAACAAAAATTGAAATTTTCAGGGAAGAAGAAGCAAAAGGAGAGACCTTTAGAATTACTAATATCAGATTTAAAGATCTCTAACAATGACATTAGCATTTAATTCCTAAAAAAACAAAAAATAATTAAAAAAAAAACAAAACTTGACACAGAAATAATTGTCTGAGGTCTCGTTTAGATTCAAAGCAGAGAAAAATGAAACTAATTTCAGGCTAAACGCCAAAAAGCATAAAGATTGAAGAAAACAATTCGACGACAGAGATAACCCACGAACCAAAAAACAAATTTCGATCGAGCTAAACAAACCAATTCGATTAAATATCAAAACAAGTCAACCAAAAAGAATCTCCCAAATGCTTTCGCCATTAATGAAAAAAAGAAGTTAATTTTAATTCGTCTCTGTCAGCCATGCACTAACTTCAGATTAGTCAATGAACAATACATATGAAACAAAATGAAGAGAGATCTCGAAGAATGGCGAAGTACCGAGGGAAAAAGAGGAAGCAGCCGCGATCACCATGATTTACACAAACAGAGAGAGCGGATCGGAGAAGCTGATATCTAAGCCGCCGTGGAATGTCAAAGAATCTGATCGTTGGGAATCCTCGTGTCCGCCGTATTCTTCGCCGTCTTCGTTGCCGTCGCTGATCACGTTTTTGTTTGGTGTTCTTATGTTTACTGTCGCATCTATTAAATGTTGCAGAGAGACTTCAGAAACTTTCAGCTTTCTTTATTGTTTTTATTTTTTTGTTTTTGTTCCTTTTTTTGTCGTCATGGCAATACTGATTTTTTTTTTTCTTTCTTTTTAGATCATGGGAAAGGTTGGTGTGGTTGGTATTTTTCGTTATGCTTTTGTGAAATTTTCGTTATCCTTTTTTCTATCTGAAAAAAAATGAATTGTAATGAATTAAAATGATGGATATATGGATATTCTTTTGATTCTTTTATTTAATGCTCATGAAAAAACTCTTGACTCATTGACGACCAATTGTGACTTGTGTGAGTTACATCAGTTTAGTACGGTTTTGTTTGGTATAAACTCTGGTTTAGTGAACCTAAGTGAAAATTCACACAATTATGACTTGTGTGAGTTGCATCAGTTTAGTACTTGTTTAGTTTTTCTTCTTTTTCAGACATTGGTATACGGAATGAAAATTCTTCCGAGGACTATTCACTTCAATCGGTAATACGTGCATTACGTGGTATGTTTTTTACAATTTAGTTTTTGTTACCAAAAAAATAAAGTCATCATTCCACCGTTTATTCGTTTCTTTTCAGATATTTTGCAGTTTTCTTTTGACTTTTCCGTGATTTATATACTTCACGTTACCAAAACCTATATACATTGACATAATTCTTTTATTGTTATTTGTTACGTGAAGTGGACAATGTATTACAAAAAGACGTATAATATCAAAATACATATGTATATAGCAAACCCCGAGTGAAGGTTGTGCCTCTCTGTCTCTCTCTTTACCCGTTACAAAATTCCTAACAAAACTCAATTTGGTCGAGAATTATTTTTGTAAAGAAAAAGCAAAATAACTGATGAAGCTGAGGTATTAATCCAATAATATGACTGACCAAACCCCAACTTACCTGAACCGACCATAAAATTTACAAATCCAGGTCAAACTGATTGTGTTCTGTTCTTTGATGTTTTCTCTTTTTACCATGATAAGTAAAATGGGTAACCGTGATTGGCTCGAATCTTACCGGTAACCTCCACCATATGGTTGCTGCTGCTGAGGGTTGTAACCGCCTTGACCCATCATTGGATTATAGGCACCGGTCATGCCTTGTGGTGCACCAGGAGGAGCCATGCCCATTCCTTGTTGTGGTTGCATCGGATACCCTTGTCCATACCCGCCCATGTTCATGTTCATGCCCATTCCCATTGGATAGTTTTGGTTCATTCCCATGGGATAGTTCTGGTTCATTCCCATGGAAAGGTTTTGGTTCATGCCCATGGGATGGTTTTGGTTCATGCCTATGGGTTGGTGTTGGTTCATGCCTCCATAGCCACCAACATTCATGCCCGTGGGCATGCTTGAGCCTACCATTGAATTTGTTGGAGGTCTCATAGCACCTGCACCAGCGCGACCTAAGCCAGTACCAGATCCCATGGCTTTCCCCATGTTGATAGTTGATGTTACTTGTTGTTGTGTGATAGTTGGTTTCTCTAGCCGTTTCTCTTTCCTGTTGATTGCCTCGAAGTCAACTCCTATATCCGCCAATGGATTTGTTTTCGCTGCACAGTAAGAAACAAACGTTAGAAACTTTGTTAGAGCTTTATGACTTGAGAGACTGTATATAAAAAGATCTCGCTTACGTCCAGAAATGTTGAAGTTAACTAGCCCTCTACTTAATGTATCAGCCCAAATTGTTGATTTTGGCTCAAACTTCTTCTGATTTTGGGGAACAATTTCAATTGCTCCTGTTAAAGGTGTGAGAGATGGTTGCGATGCTGATGTCTCCAAGGAACTTAGTCCAGCTGGTGAAAACATATCCCCAACAACATTGTTACTATTCCCGTGCGCTGCAACAGGTCCAGATTGAGTTCGCTGTGGTATATGGGAAGGGACGCCATGAACTTGCGGTATCACACCATAAGGTTGTTGTGTCATAAAATTTCCACCATCAAACTGACCACTTGGTGCATTGGGCGTAGTAGGGTAAGGAGTTTGCGAGCTTGATGAGGGGGTAGAACCAGGTTGGTGCATATCTCCAACGATATTGTTATTATTCCCAAACGCTGCAACAGGTCCAGATTGAGTTCGCTGTGGTATATGGGAAGGGACAACATGAACTTGTTGTGTCACACCATAAGGTTGCTGTGTCATGAAACTCCCACCATCAAACTGCCCAGCTGATACATTGGGTGTAGTAGCGTAAGGAGTTTGCGAGCTTGCTGAGGTGGCAGAACCTGGTTGGTGAGGAAAACTCTCACTTGGTGGGTGTGAAGATACACCAGGAGTATATTGTGGAGGTTGAGAGGTTGCTGGACCTGCATAGCCTGGCTGTTGCGTGAAGCCCCCATTGTTGAATTGCATACCTTCATGATGATTTTGTGAATGTGAAACCATGTTAAATTGTTGTGAAGCTTGACCAAACGGTGTTTGTCCTTGCATGTTTAGATCTGTAGGCGCGGCTTGATGATGATAGCTTTCATAGGAGTTACCATTGGGATGAAATTGGGATGTTGGCATAGTGGAATCTGGTTGTGGAGACAGAGAAACTGGCGGTCCAGATGGTGGGAGAATGCCGGCAAGAATATCGATTTCGCTCTGCGATGTATCAAACTGCTCTTGAGGAAAGACGGATAAGTTCGGTGGAGCTTGCATATTTTGAACGCCAGGTTCAGAATCGGTAACAGCTGAAAATGCTTCCCCAAAACCAAAGTTATGTTCATTGTTAGGATTTGAAGTTGGTGGTGTTGGCTGAAAAGGAACTCCAAAACTCTGATGTTGGCTTGTCTCAGTGTCAGCAGAAGTGATGGCTTTGAAAGGAGAGTCACCAAATGGATCATCAAAAGGCTGCACAAAGGGCAAAAGATAAATAAACCATCCGGTTGAGTTTTCAGATGAACCCAGTAACATACCCATTAAAAAAACTTTAAACATAATTGGTAAATGAGAATACCTGAGTAGATGACTGAGAAGTAGAAAACGATGGAGCTAAACCAGTGTTTGCTTGTCCATTGGTTTCAACAGAAGTGGAATCAGATGTTACAATAGCCAAGGGATTTGGTGAAAATACATCTGAAAGAGAGCCAAGCAAATCCATTTCTGCATTAATTGAGGCAGGCGGGGCAGGCGTAGAAACCACTGTTGGTGGGATAGGTGCAGGAACCGAAGCACCAGCTGTAGGTGCACATGCTGCTGAAAAAGACATGATATACAATGGCAACACTCAGATCAGAACACAATCCTATACCTTAAAATAAGGTGTTTTTAACATTTACTGAATTATCAAGGAAAGCAAATTCTTATGCTGCTTAGGAGTCGTAACTAGACAATTGCAAGCATGGGAAGCTCTGTACCTGAAACTGAACCTCGTGGATCAAATTCATCAAAAGCCTCAACTTGCTGAGGAGATGATTCATTAACAAAATCAGCAGCTTTGTTGTCCACGCTGATGTTTTCAGCAAGAGGAGAAGCAGCAGCTCCTGGAGGAGCAACTTGTGGGGTCTCTCCACCATCCCTTCAATGAAGAAATTTTAAATGATTCATCATTTGAATTCAAAACTGCTAAGAAAAAAGTACTTCTCAATTTGCAGTGAAGAGAATTGTCACCTTTCACTGTATACAGGGCTCCGTGATTCACTCACAGCTTCTTCATAACTAGGTGGAGCAGCACCAATATTTTGTTCAGAGAACTTTCTCTCTAGCCCCCCTCTATCAAATCTCAAAAGTAAGAGATAAGTATTGACATTTTTTCCATAATACTTAATACAAATAATAAAAAAGGGACCCTTCCAAAATCAGTACACGTCTCTGGAAATTACCTCCCATCTTGAGAATGATCATCAGCTGGCGCACCACTATCCCTACAGAACAAAGAGAAATGTTTCATCAAATTTTTGGTATGATGCTCAGGACGCAAGACGAGTCTTTTTTTACATCGAGGACATCTAAGCTATTACACATCCGAATATTGTTGATTTGTCACCTTAAAATATCTTTGATTTGTCGGTCCAATTTAAAGAGGGAGATTATAAATTTAATCAACATACCGCGATGAGGATTGGCCATCATCCTCAATAGGCCGTTCCCTGTCCGAGCTCCTACCTCTTGATCCATTGTAATTATCAACACTTCTGCTCCTTCCACGGTATTCGTCATCCGTGTTACCATCTCTTCCATATCGGTCTTCAGAGTCTCTAGAATAACGATCGCCATCACGACTATTTCTATCATCATCCCTGTAACCATATTCTCTCTCTTTCCCATAACTACTTCGCCCTTCATCTCTGTCTCCATAGCGGCCTTCGTAATCATATTTGTCCCCATATCCTCCTGACGGCCTATGCATTGAGTTATGATACCTGTTGTACAAAAAAAATGTCAGGTTATGGGAAATATGTGCTCTCATGGAGGAAAAGCTTACTTAAAATACAGATGCTCGTAATGATGAAAATTGCCTATTCATGACTTGACTTGGTAGAATAGATAGCAATTATAAATCCTGGCTAGGCAGCAGTTTTAATCAAACAAATGTGCATGAGATAACCCATTGGGGAAACAAGAAGCAGACATACTTATCTCTGTTAGCAGCAGCCTTCTCTCTGACCTCCGTTATTCTTTCTTTGTCATTAACCAAAGCCACAAGGCTCTGCGCCTTCTTCCTGACATTGCTACCTTGATCTTTACCGCTGGAATCAATATACTGAAAACCAGATAATGTCTAATACATGGAAAAGAGATAAAACTCCATCAGTAGGAAAATCAATAGCTGAGATACCAACAAATAATCTTGTTTTGGAGACATCCAATATAAATTACTACTATGTGGTCATTACCGTAATTTGATATGCATGTTCTTTAACCTCTTCTATGACACGTTCTGATCCATGGCCTACCATGTACTCCAAGACTGTCAATGCCTGGAGAGTCGAGAAGAGATAATCCAGTAGGAATTAGTTATATTTACTACCACAACACTATAAGCATATCGAAAACAAGCTAGTCCTTCATTTTTTTTACCTTATAGACATGCCGCCAATTTTTTCCAGAGTCACTAAGACGTTTCCATAACACTCCCATAGTAATCTGGTATTCATGGCTGCATGAGAAAAACAAAAAATTCATTCATAAGATCATATTATGAAAAAGGAGAACATGATAAAGGTATTTGTAATTACTAATTTCTCGAAGCATGTGCAATGTCCGCAAGAAGTGATCCATGCGGACCCCAGGACTCATTGCTGGTAGCATCTAGAACCTGAACAAGAAACAGAAGTGCAAAAATGAGAGGCAAACAAAGTGAAAGAATATATCGAAAATCTCCTATAATTCCATCAAATAAAAGGAGTGTGTCAACCAAATAGAAGCTTATCTATAATTCAACCTTCACAAAACTTCATTAGAAAATTGATTGAATGAATCATGGCGAACTAAAAACAGCATCTTAATCAAGACATCAGAAAAGTTTCAATAGAAACAAAAATAGAGAGAAGCAAACAGCATTCTTTACCTTCTGTTCTATTCCAGGTACTTTAAGCACTTTCTTGTTGACCCCTCTCTTGCTGCAACAAATGGATGAAAAGATAATGTTCGGATTCGTCAATAAAAATAGATAATCCACACATGGATTGGAAAGATAATTCATTTAATTATATGTAGTCCAATCCTTACAGGTCTCTGACAGTTTGACCAAATGCTTTCTTCATATCCAAATGTGAGACACTGCTTTTTATAGAAGAAGTGCTAACTACACTTATAGCCTGTTCAGAATGCAAAGAGCTTTCAGTGTCAATTGTTTCAAATAATTCAAACAAACCAGCAATCACAAAAAAAATTGAAAATAAAGAGCCATATCAAAACAAAATCTTGTAGTTTGAAACTGAATAGAATTAAAAAAAAATGAAGAAGAAGAACCCACAATAAATCACAGTCAAATCTCACATTCCAATGTAAAACTAGTAAGTAAATGAAGTTTAATACAGTATGAACCAAATTGATCAACCATAATATAAACAGACATCCACCACCGTAAAAATCATGTAAAAGTTTAAAAATCATCGAATCAAGCAGCAATCACAAATAAATCAGCATAATGACGTGACTGTGATCCATTTTATGTTCAGATTCAACCTAATAAACATTATATAGGCTATAGAAAGATCCATAGCAACAAAACCTCCCATAAAGAAAATTTGATACAACATGAACCAAATGAAGTAACCTTCACATAAACATACATGGCACTAGCGTAAGACAAAAATCTTGCAAAGGATCAAATCCTCGACTCACACATAAATCAGCGAGACCTTGATACATTTTTTTTTTCAGATTAAACCTAAAAAACATTATCTATGCAATATAAAAGATCCATAGCGCAACAAAATCTCCCAAATGAACAACCACCGACAAATCATCAATAAAGTCAAAACAAATTCTGGGTGCCAAACACATTTTGGATTCAAGAACAGCCTTCAAAATGCAGCTTCTTAACATGTTTAAAATTGATTGCGTGATTCGAGATTTCGTCTATCGAAACGATTTGCAATTGATCAAACAAACAATCCAAAGCAGAAGATATAATGCCAAAGTCAGCTGAAATTATCAAAATGGAAACAAAGATCTAAAAGGAAAAAAAAAATATATATATATATATATATATAGCCACAAACATGAATCCGATCTCACAAAGGAAGAACAAAATCAATCAAACCTGCTGGAAAAGGAAATTGGATCGCGGAACAGTGAGGCGGAGCTGGAGAGAAATATGGGGGAGAGGAAGAAACGGGAAGGAACAAGAGAGAAATCTATGGAAGCTTGTGCGATGGTTTCCCAAAATTCTGCGTTTGGCTTCACACTTGTTCTTTGTTTTTGTTTTCGTATAGTTTAGTTTGTGTGTATAACCTGGGTTCTCGGAGCTAGAGACGATTCAAAGCAGCCAAAATTTGGGAAGGAAACGATTAATTAAGAAAATAGTAATAAAGACAGCGCATTTAACACGCAGTAAATTCAGGGATTTTAATCTCTCCTTCATCCCTTTTCCCCACTTTATTTACATCACAGTTGGTTTAGTGAATTAATTACTTGGATTGAAGTGAATATACCATTATATTTGTTCATTGAACTATAAGTTTTTAAAACAAAATTATACATGCACTTTTCTAATCAATTGTATCTACTATCTACATTACTAATTAAGATTGTTTGTTGTTAAATCTGACTTTCCGTTATATTTGGTAAAAATAAGGTTTTGGGAGATTTATTAGATGGTTGGCTTGATATAAACGAAAAAAAAAAAAAAAAAAA
>Ga0041059_1001234_pt1 | contig 20455 bp, 15 predicted proteins | sample AraColnosormetaG_FD_56232 | JGI IMG/M metagenome (GOLD analysis project Ga0041059, IMG submission 56232) | Arabidopsis roots microbial communities from North Carolina, USA - Col MF nosort | ecosystem: Host-associated > Plants > Roots > Unclassified | place: USA: North Carolina | collected... | reverse complement strand
TTTGTGGCTCCTCTTTTTTTTTTTTTATCTATTTCTTCTTTTTCTCTTTTTAATAATAAGAACTCTGGGGTCCGCCTTCACTTGCTACCTTTATTTCAAATAGAACTGTATTAGATGAGACTAGACGATGGATAATATTCTTTGGCACGAATTATTTTCTTTTAATTTAATTGTCGGGAAAAAAGGACGAATGTCAAGTTCATGAACAGAGGAATAAAAAAACCTAACTTTAAGCCCAACTAGCCTATAGGAGAGGTTAGCCCATCACATAGACAATTTAACAGGCCCATTTTATTGACCATTTGTGGCTTCGTTATTATATCTTGTCAATCAAATGGTCAATAAACTGGGCCTGTCAAATTGTTTTGAGTCATTTTAGAGGTTGGTATTCCGGAAGGACAGAAACCATTAAGTGGTGATATTTCTGTAATAGTTGCGTACCACAACTCTCCGTTCTTCTACATTATCGAGTTCCCTGAAATAACTGGAATCGGTAACTAAATCGGGTGATAAACGATTTGATTGACCTTATGCAGTTGGGCCTAATTCCACATGGGCCTGTGTTGTGAATCTTTTGTGGTTTGAGACTCTGTTTGCTTCAGAGGTTTGTCTTGTGCTCTAATATTATTAATGTATTCTCAGATGAGGTAGAACTATGTTTCTAGTTCTCTTTTTATAAACGGAATTTGACTTCGAGGATATCAGCCGTCGAAGTTAACTACTCCAACATACCTATACAATTTTATGAAGAGAAATACACAATTAAATTTGTTTTGGAAATAAGAAATCATATTGTACAAGATTGTCATATATTTATTAGTTTAAATGAATAAATATATGATGGGCATAAAATAATATATATTAATATATACATAATTTTCTTTAAAAATTGCCGATTTATTGGCTGCTAAGAAAGTAAAAGTAAGAATTATGATCTAAAACACGAAAAGGGAAGCAATTAGCTCAACTGCTCCATGTTAGATTGGAGAGATCAGTGATGAATGGACCCTATGAATAGAATGTATGACACACCCGTTCCTCTCAATTTTTTTTCTTTTTGTTATTTCTTTATTATTGATGTTTTGTATGACTAAATATTTTCATTGAATATATGAAACAATTATTATGTGGGGATTTACTTAAACGGAAAATATTACTTTTTATTATATTTTAACACTCATGGCTTGTAATCTGCATGCAACGCATGAGCTTTATGACAAAGTTATTTTGCATTATTTCTCTACTAAACAAAAGTGAAAGGAAGGGTCTCCTTTCCTTCTATGAAAATCAAAAAAGTAATCTAAAAGCTTTAACAAGGGCATCTCACTCGTCTTCCACTCGCTCATTATCTGCAACAACGTAATTATTTGTTCCCTATGTATTTGACTAACCCAGACTATGACGTCGAGATTATTCTTTAGTAGTTTAGTACGTCTTCCTCTGCTTTCAAAAAACGTGTCATATACTCCTGTTTGAATTCGGATACGTGTAAATTGAATTATATATCAACCTTCTAGCCGTTTTATTACAACAACAACAACAACAAGAAATCTAGCCGATCACTTTACTGGCGCAGAAAATGTCAAACTAAGCACCCAGTTGCCTCGCTTTTTTTCAACAAGTAACTTTTTTGGATTCAAAACAAGTGAGTTTTATAGTATTTTTAAAAGTAAGCGTTATTTCGAAAAAGATAAGGAAACGAATATAGTATAGACACACACGTGCTAGAGTGCTAGGACCCGACATTCTTCAACCGAGGCAAGCAACTCGTCAAACCCTGCCTGTCTAAAGCTGACCCTCTTATTATTTATTATATTGAACGGAGCACCTCTGATTTTCTCAATTTTTCCATTTGGCCAAAAACATTGAAATTAATATATAAATACAATTTGTTGTTAATGACCGCAAATCAGAAGAAAGAATATACATAAATTTAGCAGTAACTGAGATCCATCGTAAATATCAAAAAAAAAAAATGTAAAAAGAAATCTAAAGTCATTATTTTTAGTCTATGCGAGTCACAGAGCAAAACTATCCATATTTTAGTCTATTATCTAAGCAGCAGTAGAACTGTTAGTTATCGTAATCATAATTATTGGTGCTTTATTATGCTAGAATTATTGGTCCTTTATTATCATCATTATTAATGTATGGTTATCATCTAAATGTAATTCAAGATTTTGGAGACCTATTGAGACGAGGGACCATTGTTAGAAGTTCTTATTGTTGAGAGTTGAGACTGGAAACAACTATTTGTTTTGCAAGAAAAGGTTACAACTTTAAAAGTGTGTAACAAAGAAAATGGACACTAAACTCGTTGATTATATTACTTCATTCATCATCTAAGTCGGCAACGAATTGATTAAATATGGAAACTAATAATTGAACGCAACCCCTAATCTGCCCATAAATTATTGTCATGTATATACTTGAAGGTTTTTTAAAATCTCGGTCTTTATGTTCTATGGATTTTAAAGACTTATTAATCCTTAAATAAATACATTCTCTTGTTTGCATTCTTTTAAAAGACAACTCGTAAAGGAAAACGACAAAGTTCAATCAAAGCTTTAAAAAAAAATGTTTTCTTTTGTACCATCCATTGCTCAAGTAAAACCACTTTCCTTTTCACACTAGCCAAAAGAAGAGAAGCCCAAAAATTTATCAGATTCATCATCTCATTGTAACTCTCCCTTGAGAGATTTCTCACATTATCCACCACTTGCATCATCTTCTTCAACATTTCAGTTTTCACTACGTCTCTTTCAATCTCTTCATGCTTCTTCGTCTACATCTACTGGTTAGTGCGTCTTCACTGTCTTCCTCTTCATATTTCACAACAGCTTCATTCTCTGAAATTCTTATAGTAATCCACTCATTGAGTTTTTAAATCCTTCAAACTCAATATCTTGGGTCCCATTTTTCAGCTTAAAGTCTCTGTCTTTATGGTCAATCTTTACAGTAATACCCTCCACAATTCTTCTTCGAAAGTTCAGTTAGCTTTTTCTGGAGATTATAAATCAAAATTTTTTCGTCAACAACACTATTAATTGCTCTGGTCAATTTGTTGATACTTACTTGGTGATTTGATATATCTGTGGGTCCAATATAAGAAATTAAGCTTCTTCAAGTGCCATACCTGGTAGAAATTTGTTTTGAGGTTCTTATTCATAATATCTTCTTTTAAAGTTTGGGTTTTTATTTTTGGAAACACAGGTTTTGGATTTTGGAATCATGTTGAGATGAAACCAGTGTCTCTTTCCTTGTATCTTGCTGTTGTTGTTGGATCTCTAAATCAGACATGAAGATGCTTCGAGCTCTGCTTTTGTGTCTCTCTTTAGTGTTCTTCTTGGCGTTTCAGATTGTTGTTTCAGAGATTCAATTAGGTTCTAAGCTCGTTGTTGGTGAAAACACCTTGTGGGTATCCAACAATGGTGATTTTGCTCTAGGTTTTTTTAATCCACCTGGTTTGCTTAATCGGTTCAGCATTGGTATCTGGTTTAACTCCAATTCAATCCCTTATGATCAACGGAAGGTCGTTTGGGTTGCTGGAGCAGGTGTTGTCGTTTCTGATAACAGCTCTTACTTTGAGCTTACTCGTAATGGAGAATTGGTTTTGTTTGATTCTTTGTTGGGTGTTCCGGTTTGGAATAGCAAGACGAACCGGTTCTCTGTATCCTCTGCTTTGCTTCGTGATGATGGTAATCTTGTGTTGTTGAAAGATAGAGAAGAGATTGTTTGGCAAAGCTTTGGTACTCCAACTGATACTTTGCTTCCAAACCAAAAGTTTCCAGCTTTTGAGATGTTAAGAGCTGCTAGTGAGAATTCGAGGTCTAGTTATTATAGTCTTCACTTGGAGGATTCGGGGAGGTTAGAGCTGAGATGGGAGAGTAACATTACTTTTTGGTCAAGCGGAAACGAAGTTGTGAAGAAGAAGAAGAAGAAGAAGAATATTGGGGCTGTTCTTACTTCCGAAGGAGCTCTGTTTCTTGAGGATCAAGATCTGATGAGACCTGTTTGGTCTGTTTTTGGGGAAGATCATAACGACACTGTGAAGTTCCGGTTTCTTAGGCTTGACCGGGATGGTAATCTGAGAATGTACTCGTGGAACGAGGATTCAAGGATTTGGAAACCGGTTTGGCAAGCTGTTGAGAATCAGTGTCGTGTTTTCGCAACCTGTGGTTCGCAAGTTTGTTCCTTTAACAGTTCTGGATACACCGAATGCAATTGCCCTTTTAATGCTTTTGTATCGGTCTCGGATCCTAAATGCTTGGTGCCTTATCAGAAGCCAGGCTGCAAATCTGGTTTCAACATGGTGAAGTTCAAGAACTTGGAGTTGTATGGGATCTACCCGGCTAATGATTCTGTTATCTCTCAGATTAGCTCCCAGAGATGCAAGAAGTTGTGTTTAGAGAATTCTGCTTGTACTGCAGTCACTTACACGAACGATGGAGAGCCTCAATGTCGCATGAAGCTGACCCGATATATCAGCGGTTACTCTGACCCGTCTCTGAGTTCGATATCATATGTTAAAACATGTTTGGACCCAATTGCTGTTGATCCAAATAATGTTTCTAAAGAGTCACCAGTGACTGTAACAAAGTCTCACAGTATCTGTATTCCTTGTCTTGTCGGTGCAACTTCCACTACACTTGTTCTGTTTCTTGGATTTCAGCTCGGTATCGTTGTGTACATTTACCGGAGGAAGAAGAAGCTAGCTAAGAAGAAAGCTGAACGATTCTCCAAAGCGACAAATCCGAAAGGTGTGATGATATTCTCTGTTGATGAGATTAAGGCCATGACCGATAACTTTGACAATAACATAGGACCACAGATATTCAAAGGGGTTATGCCGGAGAATGAACTTGTTGCTGTTAAAGAAGTGGAAGCAACATTAACAGAAGAAAGGAAGTTTAGGAGCTCTGCATCCAAGATAGGAACAATGCATCACAAGAACCTAGCAAACCTTGAAGGTTATTGCTGCGAGCTAGGCAGGAGGTTTCTGGTTTACGAATATGCTAAGAATGGATCTATACTTGACCATATTGTTGACCCTTTACGAAGCAAGAAACTAACTTGGAGGATAAGAACTGATACCTGCTTAAGCGTGGCTAAAGCTCTTTGTTACCTCCACATGGAATGCAGAGAATTTGTCAGTCATGGGAACTTGAACTGCGGAAACATTCTGCTTGGGGAGGATTTGGAAGCTAAGTTAACAGAATATGGATTCGGTTTATGTGCTGCAGATAAAGATGTTGAAGATTTTGGAAAGACGGTTTTAGCTCTAATAACGGGTAGGTACGAACCAGAAGGAGTAGTGAGTGAATGGGTGTATAGAGAGTGGATTGGAGGAAGGAAAGAAACCGTTGTAGACAAAGGATTAGAAGGATGCTTCGATGTAGAGGAGCTTGAGCGGGTTTTGAGAATCTCATTTTGGTGTGTTCAGACGGATGAACGATTAAGACCATCAATGGGGGAAGTGGTGAAGGTTTTGGAAGGTACATTGTCTGTTGATCCACCACCACCGCCTTTTGCTTGTGCAAGATCATCGCCCACTAACTCGTCAGAGTCTAGTCAATCGTTGTACGAGCCATAAAGGCTCTAAGTTAGTAATGTTTGTATAGTTTGAGTATCTGATTTAACAACAGCTGTAGTAGTGAAGGTTGATGATTCTTGTTTCATTTTTTCGGTAAGGTCTAAACTTTTATCTTTAATTCTATTAAGAGAAAGTAAATGTTCTATTGCAACTTGTAAGCATCTTTATTGGGCCTCAAAGCGTCCATGAGCCTTTTGTACGGACCAATTAGAGGATGATGTTTACTCATTAGCACCATGATAAATCAAGTGAATCAAGTTCTGAGAAGTTTAATGATGCTCTTGAATCTCCTGGAAGAGAAGGAGGCTTTGTTTGGTTCTTCCTGCGCGTCACGCCACGCGCTTGTTTTGGCAGAGTCTAAAGTCTTTTGTACAAGTATCTGTAGTGGTGGAGCAGGACCATGTTGAGGACCAGAACCATTAGTGAGCTTACACGAACCTTCCTTTTACTACAATCCGACCGACTTTGGCCCCACCAGAGTGATCCTGAGCCTAAGATTCAAAAGCAGTTGGGGTATATCAGCGGTGCAGAGAGCAAGATGCAAGGACCATGACACATAGAGGCTTTGTTCCAAAGTCCCAACTTGTTCTTTGGCTGTCTCTTTCATTTGTCTTTCTCTTTGTAATTTCATTGGCTGCTTTTAAAAGTTCAACTGTTAACTGTCACTAACTGCTGTCTTTTTCCTCCCAACAAAGGACAACGATCAATCTAAGTCTTTTGTACATCCAAATCTTGAGTTGTGTATTCAAGTTTTGCTTTTCTAAATTTGATTCTTGTTCAAAATCGACAACTAAAAAAATAAAAAATCAACTTTGATTCTTCGAGTCTTGTCAAACAAAATTACAATGAATAATATCAACACCACCAAACTCTTTCAATATCATCATCATCATCATATAGACTCTTTGAATGTTTATCTAGTCCAAGGAAAAACGGTAATGTAATGAATGAAATAAGTTATTTCAAATAACAGTTCTTTTTCTAGAACTTAATGGCGTCGACAAGAATCCCCCTTGTTCTACCCGGTGCTCCTCCATTAAGCGAAGATATATCCACTACAATCCTGCATACCATTGTTTACCACAAGGTCAAATTATAACTTTTACATGCATAGAGAGATTATCAGAACCATAAGATCATTACTTGTTAGCTGCTTACTTATTCCTTGTTTCTTTTCCTGTTTCTTGAATAATGATCTTATCTTCCATTTTAGATACTGCGTACTCAATGGGAAGATTGATCCCCTCTACTGCAGAATCAAACAATTACAAAAGCAATTACTTTCCATATTCACTTATTTTTACTATGCATAGTGTTAAGTTTCTCACTTTCTACACCATTGACATGAGCGAGTCCATCTAGCCCCAAGAGATTCTGGAAACAGATCCGGTAATGTTATGCATTCAGAACATGACAACATTTTGAGCAATTAACAAAAGGTGGTTCACCTTGAGCTTCTTGTAGCATTCCTCAAGGTTGTCATTATACAAAATGAGACCGAAAATACCCGAGGATATCCCTTCTTTGATCTCTGCCTCAGCATTTCTAAGCCGCTTTTGAATTTGCTCCTCTGTCTCGGTTCCTCTGTTTTTAAGAAGTTGAACTGATAATGATCTCCCAGGAAACTGTTATGAAAGATATCAACAACTCATATTGTAAAAGCCTGCTTTTTACCTAGCACGGAGCCGATCTTCAAGCTCTTTCATTGAAGGGGGACATACGAATATGAATATGGCATCAAGAGAACTCGCTCTCACAGACCTTGCCCCCTGAACATCAATGTCGAGAATACATCTCTGTGTAGGGCAAAAGCAAAACTCGTTGTTTAACAAATCAAAGACACAGAAAGCATCCGTGATCAATCCAAAAGCTTTCTTATATACCTTTCCTGAATCTGTTACCGCTTCAACGGACTCAATGCTGGTTCCATAGAGATTACCGTGAACAGAAGCAAACTCAAGAAACTTTCCGTCTTTGATTTCTTTCTCCATAACTTTTTTATCAGCAAAGTGATAATGAACACCGTCCATCTCCATAGACCTCGGAGATCGAGTTGTGTGACTCACAGAGAACCCAAACATTGAAGGAAACTCCTTCATAAGCATTGATATAAGCGTTCCTTTGCCCACACCAGAAGGACCGCTTATAACAATAGGCTTCTCAGCATTGCCTCTCACACCTTTACTCCAAGCAACAACTTCCTTCCTTAGTAACTTCTTCTGTTCCCGCACATAAGGACTATCGACCTATCAATGTTCCAACAGGTGAGAACTCCAAACTGATACACCACAACATCCTAAGTTACTGCAACAAATTACTAACCTCGAGGAACCAGATGGAGTCGTTGCGAGGTGAACCTTTTTTAATAACCAAAATCCGACCTTGTTCAAGAACAAACGCGGAGTACCCCTTGCTGGGCTTAGGACCTGTCCCAAGCACAATAGGACTAAACCTACAACACAAAGTGTTTCTATCTTTAAGAATTCTTCTGACATGCAAGTACAATTCTTGTCACAGAATTTAAAGAATCTACATAACATTCACGCGCACCAGTTGTTACTGATTTTGTCATAAATCTGAACCCCAATGGAAAAATTGTTCCTTTCATGAGTTCCACCGATCAAAAACTGCAAAAGATAAACCTCAGTCAGATAATTATCAGCCAGCTTAAACAGATTTGGATCAAAACATTAAGTGGACTTACTATTCGATCGCCGACATCGACTGTTATCTCAGTGTTCTCTGGTTCAGATTTCACACAGACACCATTGGAGTGTCCGTTCTCCGGATGATCCACTAATACTGCTGGAGCTTCTCCCTAATAACAACAATTAAGAAAATAGAAAAAAAAAACTATCAATAGAAGAAATTAAAGAATGAAGAATCAAAATTTGATAACTTTAGTAACCATCCATTGAGAAACTAGAGTTCTCTAGCAAATGGAGTGAATTAGCCAAGGAGGCTCACCATAGAAAGATTCTATGCCTCCAAGAAGAACAACAACACAGCCTGACCAATGGCACTACAATCATATATAAGAGATCAAATAAAAGCATAATAAAAACAAAATCTTTATCTGATTTTCAACAAGAACTCAAGGAAAATAATGAAACACTTTAGTCAAAACTCAAATGCAGAATTCATGGAAATAAAGACAGAATCTGTAACGTAACACACAAATCGATAATGAAAAAAGGTATCAATGGGAATAAGCCAAAACAAACAAGAACCCATGTTTGTTCGTACCTTGAGTATGAAACAGGAGAAAGACCAATGCTTTTTGGGATTGCAGGAGAAATTAGAGTTCTTAATTGCAATAAGAAGATTCGATTTTCTCCAGAGTTTTTGTCTCGATTTGTAATCCCTTGTCCGTATGAATGTGTGGATTATAAAAGGAGACAACTTGGAGATGATCGAGTCTCGGTGTAGGCAAATCTCTGCTTCTCTCGGTGGCGCGTCCTTGTTATTAAATTATAGGTCGAAAGAGAGAGAGACTCAGAGTCAACAGGTGGCTCCTAAATTGGTTTTTTATTTTATTTTATTCACATTTACTTGTCAAAATATTCGTACTATAGTTTTGTTAATATGCGATTAAATCTAATAATTATGACAAATTTGACTTTTCTTATGTAAAGGTTGAAATACAGTTGGATTTCGGTTGCGCTCACTGAAACACGACATTTTTTTTTAATTTAATTTCAAAGATTATAGTAAATTTCATAACTAATGTATATTTTGCTTGCATGCACGTATTTTAGTGCCAAATTTAATTCATTTTGCTTCTGTCTATTTTTTAGATGAATTTCAATTACAGAGGTTTGCTATAGAATTGAAACAAAAATCCTATTTTTATAAATGGAAATCATTAAAAAAATTATACAGAGAGCGACACGATATTTATAATGTTCAAGATGCACCGACTGTTTTATCAAAGAAAAAAAGATGCACACACTTAAACAAATGGATTGAGTTTGGCCCCCGGAGTTATACATTTTTGACAGCTCTAAATGTGATTGGGTAAGAATACGTGACTTCTTAGTTCATAGTTCTAAGAGAAACAACTTAACAAGTTAGAATGCTTCAAATTATGGGAACAAAGATATAGCTTAGTGGGTACCACCACCGCTCATTATTCGATTGAAGAACAAATGATGGAGAGGAATTTGCTCTGCCAAAACATTGTTGTTTGCAGAGAAAACTTCAGTTGCTAAATTTCTGGTTTAGTACCTTTGTACTTTCTCCAAAGAAATACATTACTACATTTAACATCTTTGTGTAAGGATTTCTTATGAAAAAGGGATAATTGAGGATATATAGCAAGAGTTGCCAGAAGATCTAACATGTTGGAATAAGTCTGCTTAAGGGATCTATACGGATGCTCTCTTTCAGTCAAGTTTATTACAGTATATGGATATTTTATTCTCTCCGGAGACATAAATAACTTCGAATTAGTAACCACTAACAAAATATTTTTGGATGGCGAATAAATTATCGTAGATGACGGGCCTTAAAGGGCCATCCAAATATGTGATTTTATGGGCCATCCAACTGTATATGTTTATGATGTTGGTTTGTATGAAATCTATAAACATAAAAGACAATGTGGATGGCAGATCAAAAAGATAAGGGAAATGTATTGGGCCATGGGAAAAGGTTGTTAGTTGGGTCTAGTTTAAGACTATTGTCGGAAACTCGGAATACACTCAATTAACCTAGCTTCACAAAAATAAATGAAACACGTATACAAAAGTAACCTATATGTGTTATCGGTATTCAAAGAATTTATATGTTGTTGATAATGCGTCATAAATGTGATGAAAAGACATAGCAGACAGATATAACAATTTGCTAAAATCACTACCAAGCTTCTCAGAAAATACAAATACACTCAAACGTGACATCAAATACGTGGCCACGCACAAGTGGTGTCTCCAAGTCATTAGATTCATTTTATGATGCTGACATACGTGACTCAGTTTGCCGGGAATGTTTAACTAATCAAATATGGCCACGTAGACATCAATCTTTTTTAAGCGACATGTGTATTATCTTGTTTTCGTGGTAGGGTCTGAACTTGCCGACACTCGCTCTTAATATTTTAGTTTCTCCCCTAAAAAAATTGTCTCGTTTGTTTTGCTCTTTAGAAATTACCGATTTACGCTGAAAAAATGTGAAAAATACAATCGATCGCATTATCTTTATCCCTAGCTAATCATTCATGTACAAGCATGTCTCCGAAGGTTAAAAGCAGTCGCTATTTACCGGACCAACGTAGTTTTCTCGAAGTGGTGGTCCGTTGTCATATTTTAAATTTATCACCTTCTTGAGAATTCCACATTTTTATCCTTTTTGTCATGTAGTGTATATTTTTTCCTCTAACCTAATTAAAATCAAAACAAAATCCTTTGACCCAATTAGCTTCGCGATATATCAGAAGAGATCAAACTACTTTGATCAGACCATGATCTTCTTCTTCTTCTTCTTCTTCTTCTTCTTCTTTTTAGACGATCACAATTCCTAAACCCTATTTCTCAGATTATGCTGACTCTTTACCATCAAGAAAGGTCACCGGACGCCACAAGTAATGATCGCGATGAGACGCCAGAGACTGTGGTTAGAGAAGTCCACGCGCTAACTCCAGCGCCGGAGGATAATTCCCGGACGATGACGGCGACGCTACCTCCACCGCCTGCTTTCCGAGGCTATTTTTCTCCTCCAAGGTCAGCGACGACGATGAGCGAAGGAGAGAACTTCACAACTATAAGCAGAGAGTTCAACGCTCTAGTCATCGCCGGATCCTCCATGGAGAACAACGAACTAATGACTCGTGACGTCACGCAGCGTGAAGATGAGAGACAAGACGAGTTGATGAGAATCCACGAGGACACGGATCATGAAGAGGAAACGAATCCTTTAGCAATCGTGCCGGATCAGTATCCTGGTTCGGGTTTGGATCCTGGAAGTGATAATGGGCCGGGTCAGAGTCGGGTTGGGTCGACGGTGCAAAGAGTTAAGAGGGAAGAGGTGGAAGCGAAGATAACGGCGTGGCAGACGGCAAAACTGGCTAAGATTAATAACAGGTTTAAGAGGGAAGACGCCGTTATTAACGGTTGGTTTAATGAACAAGTTAACAAGGCCAACTCTTGGATGAAGAAAATTGAGGTAATTTTTTTTTATAATTAAATTCCGGTCCCACGTACGATGATTAATTTAGTAACATGCGTCAGATTTGGATTTGAGCTATGGGATTAAGTATTGGGGTTAGTAAGCTGGTTAATATAGAATTAGACCATGTGATAGTATAATTAAGTGGACTTAGTTGGCACTTGGCAGTATAAACATTTTTTTTGGGTTTATCGCCATTTGGAATGTCAAACGTAATCTTCTCATCTGAAAAATTGTAAACTATAGTAGGAATGGTGTGGTGGCATAATTTGTCTGTAATTAGGTGTGAGATGGTTAGTTCTCTCACATTTCTAGCTTCTAATTAATGTTTTTAGTCTTTTAAATAGTAGTATTTATTTACCATCGTGCATGGCATCGTCATTTCCAATTATACAAACATTGTTGAATTACCTTTCCAGGATTCATAATAATTAATATAGTGAAAAATATTCAGTATAATGTAGGTTCATTCAACAATCGTCTAAATGGTGATCATTCATGACGGGTTCATAATGTATACATAGAGATATGTATGTATAAGTTAAGCTAACAATTTGGGATCGATGCATGCAGAGGAAGCTAGAGGAGAGAAAAGCAAAAGCGATGGAGAAAACGCAAAACAATGTGGCGAAAGCGCAGAGGAAAGCGGAGGAGAGAAGAGCGACGGCAGAGGCAAAGAGAGGGACAGAGGTTGCAAAAGTAGTTGAAGTTGCTAATCTCATGAGAGCCCTTGGACGTCCTCCTGCCAAACGCTCCTTCTTCTCTTTCTCCTAATTTTTAGTTATATCAAACCATTAAATTAAACAGTACTCGTTATATATCTAGTTAGTAAACAAAGGGGCAGTTTTATAGCTCATGTACACATAATTGAGAGTGTAGTACTGTTGTGTCATGTGTGGTTTTGTACTTTTCTTAGTTACACACACCATACAAGAAAAAAAGAAGATTATAATTCAACTTAATTTTGATTTTTGAATAATGCGTTTGTATAAGAAGTCAAATAAAAAATTCGTTTCTACTTTCTACCATCCATCTCTAGTGCTTTGACAATTCAAAATTTCAATTTAATTTACAACTTTGGCTCGGTGCAACCCTCTCACTGTGATTCAAAAGTTATGACAAAAGTGTTGTGAATTAGTCCATAAGAGAGAAAATTACTATTAATTAACAAAAAAAAACCTATGAATATACGAAAATTTCATGACAGAATGTATGCTCTAACAACTAATCAACATAAAAATCTATGAATTATAGATTACTTGACTGAAAAAAGAAGAGTAGAGCTATTACGAGGAAAAAAAAACAAAAGGCAATATGTATTTTGTTTTGGTTTGTTTGTTTTTGTAAATTTTTTATTTAAAGTGGCTCTGTATGTTTTTTTTTGTTAATTATTTGACTTCGCGATGAGTTAACTGAATTTGCCAATTCATCGAATGCCACTAATTAAAGTGTATCCCTAATTCATTGGAAACAAACAATGGATTTTAGAATTTATGCGCTTGTCTAGATACATATGATTACTACCACAAATGAAACAAAATAAAATAAATATTGTGTAAGTGATTTAATAAGCAAAAATTAAGTTTTCTCATGCCCATATCAAAACATAAGATGATCTTAATCCTAAAATTGTTCTTTTTATTTTGGAATTTTTTCTTCGTCCAGAATTGCTTGGATAATACGGCAAAAATAATCTAAAAATAAATTATTAAAAGTAAGCCATATCTGATTTATCAAAAAAACAAAAACAGAAAACAGGATAACAAGAAGAAACAGAGAGATTAGGGAGGGAAGGAATTTGTGCTTTTTCAAAAAAAGAACTTCCTTCCATATCTCTCTGTCATTTTTGCCTTCAACCTTTCTGCATATATTTGAATAAATACAAGAACCCTTTGATATGATTCGCTTCGTCTTCTCAGATTCCAAGTCAAACATCCTTTGATTCCATTTAACTTACTAGGCTTCCCCAAAGTTTTTTCCAGAATCTGTTTCTAGGTTTCTTTATCTCCCCTAAGCTTTGGGAAAGATTTGATTAGGGTTCTCGTTCCTTCTTTCACTTCTGCAAGAAGTTTTCAATCGTTTATTTAATTGATCACATTTTGTATAATGGGAAATTGTTGTGGAACGGCTGGATCGTTGATTCAAGATAAGCAGAAGAAAGGTTTTAAATTGCCAAATCCTTTCTCAAACGAGTACGGCAACCACCACGATGGCCTTAAGCTTATCGTGTTGAAGGAACCAACGGGTCATGAGATCAAGCAGAAATATAAATTAGGTCGTGAGTTAGGTCGAGGAGAGTTCGGTGTGACGTATCTGTGCACCGAGATCGAGACCGGAGAGATTTTCGCATGCAAATCAATCTTAAAGAAGAAGCTGAAAACGTCGATTGATATAGAGGACGTTAAGAGAGAAGTTGAGATCATGAGGCAAATGCCTGAACATCCTAATATTGTTACTTTGAAAGAGACTTATGAGGATGATAAAGCTGTGCATTTGGTTATGGAGCTTTGTGAAGGCGGTGAGCTTTTCGATAGGATTGTTGCTAGAGGGCATTATACGGAGAGAGCTGCTGCTTCGGTTATTAAAACGATCATCGAGGTTGTTCAGGTTTGTGAAACTTTTATCTATGAATCTTGTTGGACGGTATTGATTTGTAACATTGCTTGAAAGGCACGTTTTTATATTAGAGTAATGTGGTTTATTCAATCTGTGTTGCAGATGTGTCATAAGCATGGAGTAATGCACAGAGATTTAAAACCTGAGAACTTCTTGTTTGCAAACAAGAAGGAAACTGCATCTTTGAAGGCTATTGATTTTGGTCTCTCTGTTTTCTTTAAACCAGGTGATGTATTATCATCTTCGATGCTTGGTTTCCACGGAATTGGAAGGAATCTTACCCACTAATGTTTTTGTTTGCAGGCGAGAGATTTAACGAAATTGTTGGGAGTCCTTACTACATGGCTCCTGAGGTATTAAGGAGGAGTTATGGACAAGAAATTGACATTTGGAGCGCAGGAGTGATTCTTTACATATTGCTCTGTGGTGTTCCACCTTTTTGGGCAGGTTTAGTTTTGTCAAACCACTTGTCTTGTGTCAGTTCTTGTAGAATCATACAAATGTAAATGACACCTTCGCTATCTTTGTTTGTTTGCAGAAACCGAACATGGAGTCGCAAAAGCAATTCTTAAATCTGTAATTGACTTTAAAAGAGACCCCTGGCCTAAAGTTTCTGATAATGCAAAAGATCTGATCAAAAAGATGCTTCATCCTGATCCAAGGCGTCGTCTAACTGCTCAACAAGTGCTTGGTATATATCATCTCTGCTTTCAAATGCAATATAATTGTTTTTTTGGTGCTCATATGAAAACAATGTTAAGACTCAATCATCTTTGGTTTGTAGATCATCCGTGGATACAGAATGGTAAGAATGCTTCCAATGTATCATTGGGTGAAACCGTAAGAGCAAGGCTTAAGCAATTCTCTGTTATGAACAAGCTCAAGAAAAGGGCACTCAGGGTTATCGCTGAGCATCTATCGGTTGAAGAAACATCTTGCATAAAAGAAAGATTCCAAGTAATGGATACAAGCAATAGAGGAAAGATTACTATCACCGAGCTAGGAATCGGATTGCAGAAACTCGGGATTGTTGTTCCTCAAGATGACATTCAAATATTGATGGACGCGGTAAGCTCTTAAGCAAGTAGTTCCAATGCTGATACAAAGTTTCACACGCAATGCATTGACTATAGTGGTTACGTTTGTTTATAACAGGGAGATGTTGATAAAGATGGATATTTAGACGTCAATGAATTTGTAGCCATATCGGTACACATCAGGAAGTTAGGCAACGACGAGCACTTAAAGAAAGCTTTTACGTTCTTTGACAAAAACAAGAGTGGTTATATCGAAATAGAGGAGTTAAGAGATGCTTTGGCAGATGATGTTGACACTACTAGTGAAGAAGTTGTTGAAGCCATTATTCTTGATGTCGATACCAATAAGGTAAGATATAAGTGTTGTAACCTATAATATTTTCTATACGTGTAAAAAGACTAAAAAATTTGATGTTGTTGAACCGAAATGTTGTGCAGGATGGGAAAATAAGTTACGACGAATTTGCAACGATGATGAAAACGGGAACGGATTGGAGAAAAGCTTCGAGGCAGTACTCGAGGGACCTGTTTAAGTGTCTTAGTCTTAAGCTCATGCAAGATGGGTCCTTGCAGTCTAATGGAGATACAAAGTAGAGCTTGAAATACGCGACATGGATACTTATTATCAGTCGCAGAATATTGAACTGAATCTGAATCAAAGGGAAGAAAAATATTTGTTCTTTCTTTTTGGTGTTTTATCTTCACTTTCTCACAACTTGTTGTTTAGTTTCAACGGGTATCAATTAAGCTTTAGGCATTTCTATTGTTGAATGATCGATCATGTGATCAGGAGAAGCCCGTTTGTGTAGATTAATTAAATTGTATGTGAGGAAAATGAAGATCATTAATTACTTATTTCGTTTCTTATGAGTTGTGTAATTTTCATTATTCATTTACCATTTGACATAGTATATGATCATTAATCAAGTATTTTCTAGTGAACTATGTATTTTTTTTTTCAATAATAACTTTACAAAATTATTTGACTTTCCTTTTGTCGAAACAATTTGGCTTTTGCCATGGTTCAGTGAACTAGCCGTGGTGTTTCTTGCTCTAAATTAGCGGCGATAACGTTGGTCCGAGTTGGATAAAGTCGTATGCTTGTACGTAGTATTTCTACATTCTCAAGTAATGAATTATTTTAAAGTATATAGAAATAGTAACGGAATAGAACACCTGATGCAATTTTCCAAAAAGAACATTATCATAGCCATCTCAAATCAATTCCTTGGCACTATGTATATATATATCCAAACTTGCCGTGTGAATGCGATTTAGGCAGGCAATGTGATTTGTGGCCATTCCATAATTTCCGTACCAACTAATTTAACAGAAACATCATTTTATATGTATATAAATTAAATATTGATATAGTTTTACACTTACACAACACCCCTTCCTCAACTCTTATGGGCGTTTACCCGTTTCCAAATATTTCTTAACATTCTTTATTTATTATATCAAATAGGTAGCACAAGAAAGAATTATGATATGTGATCTATACTTTACCAAACGATTGATGTCTTTCTGATTATTGTGTTAATAGTTTATGGAAATTTGTATTGAAGTATTACTTTTGATATTATGCATAGGCCGCAAAAGTTTCATGATAATATCTCTTAATCAAAAGAACTTTTTAAAACAAATTGTCAATCTATCATAAATTCGAATTTTACGTCACTCATGAGTTTTGTTTCCTTGTATACATGTGTATGCAAGAACATATTTCTATCTCTAAATGCAAATCGGACTAAAGAATTCAACTACATAATACTTTGGACAGTAGTTCTATTTGAAATTTTATATTCAGAATATTCTACAATACAGATAAATGCCGTTTTCTGTGCATATCCATATATGCATGGAGAGAGTTGGATGTATATATAGATCCTTATCCATTGCTAAAGCAAATGAGAGATTTTATATATATATTTTTTTATTTTTTTTGTTGTAGTATGAAATTTACTTGGGTGCAACAAAGAATACAACATATCATATATAATGTAATGTATATGTATCGGATTTTGACCAGCTTTTTCTATGAAGGAATTCTTAAGTTTATAGATTTTCACTTTTTATCGTTGCAATTTTTGCTTAGATAAAGTTTATGACACTGGATTTTATTTTTGCCGTTTTAGGAGGATCCATCAGCTAAGAGGTAAAAAAGGAAAGAATAATGGTACACGCAGAAGAATAATAAATTCAACCATCACAAATTCTAATTATGAACAAGAACCTACAATTAAGGAGAGCTATAACAACGACTAGGAAATTTTCCAGAAGTCATGCTTTCGTCCATACCTTTGGGTCTCTCAAGCAAGCTTCGCACATGTGTATTCATATATATCCGTTTGATGTATTCATACGTTTTTGTTATACGTATAATAAAAAGAGTTCAAAATTATATATATTTTATATATTCAATGTATATATACCATTTTTTTGTTTTTGGGGTGTAAAGTCAATATATACCTTTCGTACGTTGACCTAGTTTTTATTAATTCAGAAACATATGCATGGGTAATAGTATTTCTCGTTGAATTCGGAAGTTCGTATTGTAGTTGTTTAGGATCTTTTTGAATCACTAAGTCAATTTTCTATGTTTAACCGGGTTTCATTATTATTATAATAAAACAGTTTTGTTGGAAAATCAAAATCCGATTAGAACTTGTTACTAATTTTAAGGGTTCACGCATGATTCTTATTTTTCTAGAAGAAACACGAAATGGGGTTTTACTGCTCAATCATGTGTTAAAACTTAAAAGTAAACACATTGAAATTTTGACCGCGTGTTAATTCAAATGTCGCCCATGTCATAAATCAAATTTCCACAAGTAAAACAATGTTCATATTTTTTGAACGGGAGACACATGTGCTTAACTCTCTAATTAAGCTTCACGTGCATCGCCTAACTTTGCTTCCCATACGCCATGCGTGTGTCGCGCGCAATAGTAGTTGAACCTACGACGTCGTTTACTTGGAACATTTAATTTGTTAAACAAGTAACTATTATGGGGTTCTGTCTTTTTAAAAATGCGATTTTCCCAAATATAATGTAGTTCAGTCTTCTTCTTTTTGTGTGTGAGGTCAGATTCTTATATTTCTATCCAGCATTGATAGATAAATCGACTTACGTGGGTGATGGGATGAACAAAAAAATATACATTTAAGTATTCAATTACGGTCCAACTTGACAAACAAACAAAAAGTCTAATATGACGTGGATATATTTGACCATATAAACCCCAAATTTCGTTCTTTACAATAAGCAATGTGACGAATAAGGAAGAGCTTGCGGCGGTCACGTGAAAGGTAGTTATCGCCATTTCAACTGAACCTTCACGAACATACATTTCGGTTTTTCTTTACTGAAATTACGCATATCTCTATAATACACGAAATTACGACTATTCTTAACGAAAACGTGCTTCTTTCGTAGTATGTTGTTATATAGCTCACGTATGTTAATTATTTCTCACGTAAATTTGCATTTATGGGGGATTAGCGACATAATTGTATTATCATCATACGGCATAAAATACATGTTTGAAGATTTAAAAATCACAATTATATCATAACGTATAATAATATATATTATTATATAACCATTATCATACATAATTTCTTGGAGGAAAAATCCACATACAGTATATAGTGCATTTAGTCAATCTAACCAATAAATAATCGAGCTGACACTAGATAAAATAAAAAAGGGGAAAGTAAACTTCAATACCTTAAATCCTTAAGCGATGTTTCTTGCAGAAAATACGATAAGCATGGTCTCGCTAAGAGACAACTAAATTTTTAACTAAATGAATTAAACAATGAGATAGAGAGAGGATTAATATAGATATATATTTTATTAAAGGAGAGGATTACAATATGAAACTCTAAAGGAAGAAAATAAGATAAAATAAAATTATAGATGCCTAAAGTAGTGTTTACGTGACAATCTCAATTTCACTCCATACCTCGAACTCATTCAAGCTCAAGAAACCTAAATTTTAAACGTCCCTTTTGATTTGCCTATAAATACACGTGCCTCCACACTTCTCCAATTAAAAAAAAACAAAGCAACACAAGGACAAAAAATTCACAAACATCAAACATTCTCCACCTACTGCCCAAAAACGACAGCATTCCTTTTCCAGCAACAAAGAAAAAACACATTTCCTTGCCAATGGCCCGTTGTACCAACCTTGTTACCGTTTTCCTATTATGGGCTCTTTTGATGTTCTCATGGTGTAAAGCTTCAAGAATCAGCCCTAATGTATATGACCATTCTTATAAAAGGTTCAAATCCGATAGCTTAATCAAGCGAAGAGAGGACATCACGGGATTGAGAAGTTTTGTAAGAGCCTCTTTGCGGACTCCAACCACCGTTAGTGTTTCTGATTTTGGAGCTAAAGGAGATGGAAAAACCGATGACACGCAGGTGTATATATACACATAAAAATGTTTTTATTTTATTTCATCGTATAATTAATTAGAAAACTGTTTTTAGTACTAATGATCCATGCATGCATTGTTTAGGCGTTCGTGAATGCGTGGAAGAAAGCATGTTCTTCAAATGGAGCTGTTAATCTCCTAGTTCCTAAAGGGAATACTTATCTCCTTAAGTCTATTCAATTAACTGGTCCATGCAATTCTATTCTCACCGTTCAGGTAATTACAAGAAATTGTTATTTGTTAGTTAAATACGATGTGTGTGTGGATTTTGAAACGAGCGTTTGGTCGATGGAACGGCAGATATTCGGAACGTTATCCGCATCTCAAAAACGATCGGATTACAAAGATATCAGCAAATGGATAATGTTTGATGGCGTTAACAATCTATCAGTCGATGGAGGCGACACTGGGGTTGTGGACGGAAACGGCGAAACGTGGTGGCAAAACTCATGCAAACGGAACAAAGCTAAGGTGGGTATATATATGTAAAAGTATAAATCTTCTCTTTAATTAATAAACAGCTTTGAATATTGAGTTATTGCTGATATTGAAACTTTTTTTTTTTTTTTTTTTTTTTTTTTTTTTTTTTTTTTTT
>Ga0041059_1001233_pt1 | contig 20456 bp, 16 predicted proteins | sample AraColnosormetaG_FD_56232 | JGI IMG/M metagenome (GOLD analysis project Ga0041059, IMG submission 56232) | Arabidopsis roots microbial communities from North Carolina, USA - Col MF nosort | ecosystem: Host-associated > Plants > Roots > Unclassified | place: USA: North Carolina | collected... | reverse complement strand
GTGTACTCTGCAACAACAATATCGAAACAAGAAACCACCTATTTTTCTCCTGCTGCTACACCGCAGAAATATGGGAAAATCTTGCCAAAAACATATACAAAACTAAGTTCTCAACAAACTGGTCTACTATTTTAACTTCTGTCTCTACTACTTGGCGAAACAGAACAGAGAGTTTTCTTGCTAGATACATCTTCCAGGAAACCATACACACCATATGGCATGAGAGAAATGGTAGAAGACATGGGGAACGTTCGAATTCAGCGACTCATCTAATCCGGTGGCTCGACAAACAAATGAGGAATCAAATTTCCACAATCGCAGCAAGCGGAGACTATCGATATGATAAGGCTCTCCAACTATAGTTTCAATCAAGATCATGAGCTTTTTTACAAAAAATTTTCTACTCTTTCAATCATATGTTGCACTTGATGTATAAACGTTTATTTACTTTTTAAATATAATTTAACATTAAATTCAAAAAAAAAAAAAATATTATGATTTTTGATTGGTAACTGGTAACCCCATTTAACTTATAAAATCACAAAAAAAATATTTATGCATGACAACCTTTGCCGAGTCGCATAATGGTTAAAGTTAAGTTAAAACATCTATTAAAATGATTAAGTGATAGCATTATTCGTAAGTTACGAGTATACGACAAATCATATTTGATATGATAACGTTCTTTATTATTAATTAGCATCGGTGCCACTTTCTTGTCAAATATATTTATCTTCTCTCTTTATCAATCATAAAATTAATGATATCTTAAAGTCTTTGATAACTGACCAAAACATAAAGATTTTTTCTTTTGTTTTTGAATTTTGAGCACTATGTAAACATGATACATTATGTTATATATACAATATGTAGTACAAAATATATTTATTAATGAAATAAAATTGTTTGTGATTTCATTGATGAATTCTTAATTTGTTAAAAAAAATCATGTGAAATTGAATATGGTTGATAGTTTGAATATGTTGACACTTGACATTAATAAATTTGTATATATATTATTTTATGAAAAATAGATTTGTACAATTTAATTAGTTATGAACTTTTGATTGTTTGTTTTACTATTTTTTTTATCGACAACATATATAATATGCAAATTTGAATCATATGACTATGATACATCGACGGCATTAACATAAACCATAACGCTAGAAATCTTAAAGTATTCTAATAGCCTAATTTGGTTTTTATTAGAATTAAAACCCTACATAATCCTGGATGTGCGTAACGTAGTAGTTGAGCTCTATTCTTATACACCAGTAAAGTAAATAAATAAAAAGAACAGAAAATTTCATGAGCATGCAGTAGAAAAATCAGTCGAATGTTATAAAAATAGGGTTACAGCTAAGTTCGACGAGGTGCTATTTCATTGGATATCACGAAACTTGATCGTCAATATGTTTTCTTTTTGTCTTTTTTGTTTTTGGGTCAACAGATGTATAAATGTATTTGTATATAGCTTACATGAAGAACACTTGGTTAGCTAAAAAGAAAAGCTAAAAGAAACAAAAGAGGAGGCAGCTAAAAAACGAAAAAAGAGCCAGCATTATAGATGAGCCTCTTCGTGAGCAAGTGAGTCGTTTATTGTAAGATTTGCCTCTTCTAATTTTTTTCTTTAAAACCTTATAATTGTATTTAAACAAATATCTTCATAAGAAAAAATATCAAATAGATATCAATGTACTTTTCTTTGAAATAGGATTTCGCTATTAATCCTTATTTTAACATTCATATAACTGACCAATTATATTGGTATACAGAAAAAAAGAATTGTATTTGTTTTTTTCACATTTTAGTAAATCTCATTTTTTTCTTTCTAAATTATGATTAATATGAAAATTAAAATAGAAAGTGACATGTCCTTATTTTAACTCCTTTTATTTCATTCATTGGTTTAATGTTATTTACCTAAGGATACTAATCATTGGTTTTTGAAAGATAACAATAAAAATTCATTCCAAACATGTGGTGCAATTATATATAATTACAAAGTGGATAGAGTATAGAACTACAAAATGGATAGAGTTTAGTTATAACAACTAATTTAAAAAAGTGTTCATTTGATAGAGTCTAAAATCACCACTTACATTGACTAACCCCAAAAATTTGTCCTAAACACTAATCAATCCGAAGATTATAAAATGTCGACAAAGAAAATAAAATAAAATAGGAGTCTATGAGTCGATGGAACTTATCCAACTAAACTTTAATAAGAATGAACCAAACTCAATTTTGTAATAATATTTAAAATACGTTTTTACTCTCTCCCAGAATATCCCATCTCTCTGATTCCAATTCCTCCTCTCTCTCTTTCGTCTCTCTACTTCGAATTGATTGTTTTAACCGCCGGTGATCGGAGCAAACTCTCTGACGGTGACCGCCGGTGATCATTTTTTGTGAACTTCACTTTTGGTAAGCAGCTTTGACTTTTGTTCATAATCCTTCACTTTTCCTTTTCAATTTTGCTTTTTCCTCTGATCTGATCTTAGTTATTAAGCTGTTGAATCGCATGATCCTTTCTTCTCTGATTGATTATTTCTAATCCTTCATGGGTTTTATGACGAATCGTGTCTTAGGGATTGGTTTTTTCTGGGTTGGGTTTCTAAATTTGTTGGTCTAAGAACAGTGAAATTGTTGTTTCAGTGATCTCAGATTCTACACTTCTAGTGATTGAACTGTTATGGAAAATTACAAAATATGTGGCTCTGCTTTCATTTAAATTCAATCATCATCATCTCTGCTACTTGATGATCAGGTCACCTTCTCTGTGTTTTGTAATCTCCATAACGTAAGAGTTTGTTTGATATTGCAATTTTGAATAAGATGATTAGCATCCAATCCAATAGCTGATGTTGAAACCTAACTCTGTAAAGACTTTAAATTTGTTTTCTCTGGCTTTGTGCTCGTTGAAGGGTAACCTAAAGATTTGACCTTTTTGATCCAACACTTCTCTTTTTGTACTGTAGGTGTATAAAGCATAGTTCGTTGGGAACTTTTTTTTACAGCTTTGGAGTAACTACCTTTCATGGTTTTTGGTTCCAACAATGGGGTCAAAATCATTTGGAAATCTATTAGACTTGGCCTCTGGGGATCTTTTGGACATTCCTCAGACTCCGAGATATCTTCCAAGAGTGATGACTGTTCCTGGCATTATCTCTGACGTTGATGGATATGGAATTAGTGATGGCGATTCAGATGTCATTTCATTACCTTGCCGTGAGCGGAAAATCATTGTGGCCAATTTTCTTCCTTTGAATGGTAAAAAGGATTCAGAAACTGGAAAGTGGAAATTCAGTCTCGACAATGATTCTCCCCTGTTACATCTCAAGGATGGTTTTTCTCCAGAGACTGAAGTCATTTATGTTGGATCGCTCAAGACGCATGTTGATGTTAGTGAGCAAGACGAGGTTTCCCATAATCTTTTTGAGGAATTCAATTGTGTAGCGACTTTCCTCCCACAAGATGTGCATAAAAAATTCTACCTTGGCTTTTGTAAACAGCAACTATGGCCACTTTTCCATTACATGTTACCCATGTGTCCTGATCATGGTGAACGGTTTGATCGTGGTCTTTGGCAGGCATATGTTTCTGCCAACAAGATATTTGCAGATAAGGTAATGGGTGTGATTAATCTTGAAGAAGATTATATCTGGATTCATGACTATCATTTAATGGTTCTCCCAACATTTTTGAGAAGGCGGTTTCACAGGGTTAAGCTTGGTTTCTTCCTCCACAGTCCATTCCCTTCTTCAGAAATTTATCGAACCTTACCTGTTCGAGAGGAACTACTAAGAGGGCTCTTAAATTGTGACTTAATTGGTTTTCACACGTTTGATTATGCACGGCATTTCTTGTCATGCTGCTGTAGAATGCTTGGATTGGAGTATGAATCTAAGAGAGGGCATATTGCTCTTGACTACTTGGGACGTACAGTTTTTCTGAAGATTCTTCCTATAGGTATTCACATGGGAAGGCTGGAATCCGTTCTGAATCTTCCTGCTACAGCTGAAAAGCTGAAAGAGATTCAAGAAAAGTATCGGGGTAAAAAGATAATTCTCGGTGTTGATGACATGGATATATTCAAAGGTTTAAGTCTTAAAATTTTGGCCTTTGAACACCTCCTTCAGCAATATCCTAGCATGCTAGGGAAAATAGTTCTTATTCAGATTGTGAACCCAGCCAGAGGCTCAGGTAAAGACGTTCAGGAAGCGAGGAAAGAAACGTATGATACTGTTAAAAGAATCAACGAGCGTTATGGTTCACATGATTATGAGCCAGTGGTTCTGATTGATCGCCCTGTTCCTCGGTTTGAGAAGTCTGCCTATTATGCCCTGGCAGAATGCTGCATAGTCAATGCAGTGAGGGATGGGATGAACTTAGTTCCGTACAAGTACACTGTTTGTCGGCAGGGAACTCCTAGTATGAATAAGTCTTTGGGAGTAAGTGATGATTTGCCTCGCACAAGCACCCTTGTTCTGTCCGAGTTCATTGGTTGCTCGCCTTCTCTAAGTGGTGCGATTAGGGTTAATCCTTGGGACGTTGACGCGGTAGCCGATTCACTATATTCTGCTATTACCATGTCTGATTTTGAGAAGCAACTACGACATAAAAAACACTTTCACTACATTAGTACACATGATGTGGGTTATTGGGCGCGCAGCTTTTCGCAGGATTTGGAGAGGGCATCTCGAGATCATTACAGTAAACGGTGCTGGGGTGTGGGTTGGGGTTTGGGTTTCAGGCTTGTCGCTCTCTCTCCTAATTTCAGAAGGCTATCCATTGAGCAAACTGTTAGTGCTTACAGAAGATCGAGCAAGAGAGCAATATTTCTTGATTATGATGGTACTTTAGTTCCTGAGACCTCGATTGTAAAGGACCCAAGTGCTGAAGTTATATCTGCGTTGAAGGCACTGTGTAGTGATCCTAACAACACTATATTTATTGTTAGCGGGAGGGGAAAAGTTTCTTTGAGCGAGTGGCTTGCGCCATGTGAGAATCTTGGAATAGCGGCTGAACATGGTTACTTTACAAGGTAAGTTACTGGTTTGTCTTAATTCTGAAAGTTTTATGAAAATTTCTGGTGGGAAAGAAATACTTAGAAGATAATCTATGTAATGCAGGTGGAATAAGTCTTCTGACTGGGAAACAAGCGGCTTATCTGATGACCTTGAGTGGAAGAAAGTTGTGGAACCTATTATGAGACTTTATACAGAGACTACTGATGGATCCAATATAGAAGCAAAAGAGAGTGCTTTAGTCTGGCATCACCAAGATGCTGACCCAGACTTTGGTTCTTGTCAAGCCAAGGAACTACTGGACCATCTAGAAACTGTTCTTGTGAATGAACCAGTTATTGTGAACAGAGGCCACCAAATCGTTGAAGTTAAGCCTCAGGTAAGTACACATTCGCCACCGATCTTCTGTTGATGAGAAATATCTCCAAATTTTCCATGATTCATAATGTCTCGGTTTCATTTCACTAAATTAAAGCAGTCCTTATATTGTCTGGTTTGTACGTAGTCTTAATCTGAGATTTTTGGACTAACAGGGAGTAAGCAAAGGGCTTGTCACCGGGAAAATTCTTAGCCGAATGCTTGAAGATGGGATAGCGCCAGATTTTGTGGTATGCATTGGGGATGATAGATCAGACGAGGAGATGTTTGAAAACATATCAACAACCCTCTCAGCTCAATCATCGTCAATGTCTACAGAGATATTCGCGTGTACTGTGGGAAGAAAACCGAGCAAAGCCAAATACTTCCTCGATGAAGTAAGCGACGTGGTGAAGTTGCTTCAAGGACTTGCCAACACTTCGAGCCCAAAGCCTAGGTACCCTTCTCACCTCAGAGTCTCCTTCGAAAGCGTGGTATGAGAAATCAGAGATCAACGGGGGTTACCAAGTTATGTAGGGGAAAATGTGAATTTGAATCATGATAAAAAACATGATTTGTACATAGAAAACACGCAAAAACAGAGAGGCAAAACCTAATGTTGCGAGATTTGGACCTGTTTTAGTTCAGGTTTGTACATGTACGTAACTTACGACTTATGAGCAGGAAACAGCTCTTTCCATTTGTGTTTGTATATAATAATGTCTCGTGTATGATCTAAAGTTTCTTGTTTTCTCCTTAAGAATCTATTTCGGCGGTGTTTTCTATTAATTACATATTCAAACTTAGATATTTTTCTTCTAATTGTCGTTACAAAATATAAAAGCGTTTGGTTACACTTACACCATGTTTACATTGTCGTAGCCATTATGGAAGTTCTTGAGTTTTGTTCTCGATCACATAATCAGTTCACAAAAAGTGGAGTTCATGGGATCGTACACCCGTTCGAAGTGTCCCCAAGAATGGACCGAGTCCATCTATCGAAAGATATACTTGACCTTAGGACCCTTTGCCAAAAGAAGTATGGACCATGCTGTGACCACTTGGGATACTCGGCTATGAAAATCATATTGACCCAACCCACCACGCTTCTTACCATTAGCATAATCAACAACGATTAATACACTGATGGTTTGCGTAGCAAGTTTCCTTGAAATGGAAAGATGTTGTTTATGTTATACTGGCTGGATTCAAATCTAATTCCTTAACGAATTGAATTTAAAAGAACTGAATTTTAAACGCAAACGCTGTCTTATTATTACCTGAAAATGTGGAATACAAGCCATAAAACATAGGAAATAATACATAGTTAGAGTAGATGATAGGAGGCCATTAAAGAACATGATCAAACATCAAACTTGCTCGAGAATGTTTCATTCGAGCTCATATATAATATCTGAAGATGCTCAATCTATAATAGGTAAGACATGGACCCCAATTTGATGAAGCATCTTACCTATTTTCCCATGGAACCCGACGATCTTGTGACATTCCTTCTCGAGTATGAAGCTTGATGTTGTGTCGAGTCCAAAGACTTGAGAGGTTCGCATATTGGTCTTGAACCTAAGCATGAGTATAACTTCGGATTCACTTCCATCTACTACATCATAACTACCCTCCACAGATATCAGGTATTCATCTGGATGCTCCAACTCAAACTGCCACAAAAAACAACAAAAAGTTCGATGTAAATATTAAGTTGATCAAGAACACATGTTCATAACGAAAATGAAGTAATCACCTCATCAACTCCAAGTAATGTCTTGCTCCCATGATCATCTCCGACCACGAACTTATTGTCCTTGTCGTAGAGAAACTTTACAAATGCGATACCCATCTCGCCGTGTCCTATGTATATCTTTCTAATGCAATCAAAACCGCCATCGTCCCAAGAAGCTCCTCCATCACCACCTTTTGCTTCTACTTTTTCTCCGTCAGGAAGAGGTGGCAGCAGACGGAAATATGCTCCAAGCCCAGAAATATAATCATTGGACAACACTCCATGGAACCCAACAACGCCACAACCTTTGCTCTGAAGCACAAATTTTTTAGTACCCGGAGTTCCAAATGTTGAAGAAGTTCTCCCTTTTGATGTTTTGAAAGTCAATGACGCAACATGAGGATCTTTTTCATTTGTGAATGTCCCCTCCACAGATATGATAAATTCGTAAGGATAGTTCACAACAAACTGCAATAATAATAATAAAATTAAAAAAAGGCTTGCTATAATTTATTCAACAACTAACACATAAACAAGTTGACGAATATTAAGAGTTATAGGAATCATTACCTCTCCTTCTTCTGCTATAAATACCCTCAACCCCAGGTCACGATTTTCCACCTCGCCTCTGTTTACATACTCGAATTGGATCACTGAATATAAAACCGGCTGTTTATGAATGCACACCTTCCTTACACCTTCAAAAGTGCCATCATCCCAGAGATCACCAGTAGATTCCCTGGATTCCAATTTAATAAAAGGAGAGGTTGTGAAATATGCTCCAAGAGAGTTTAGATTCTGGTCAGCATATCCATGAAACCCAATGATCTTCTTTCCATTGGCTGCAAGTGAAAACTTCTTACCATTGTTGTATCCTATCAGTTCTGAAGTCTTGATATTAGTTCTGAATTGAATTCCCTGAATGATCCCCGAATCACCTTCGTCATAATAACCCTCAACAGATACCATATATTCATTGTCGAGATGGTTAATCTCGAACTGCAAAAAAGTTGATGAAAGAAATTCTACATTAACAGCTTATAATAAAGTCCTTGAATCATATCCCAAGCCATACATACAGACTCTGTGAAACCTCTACCCCTGACACCATGGGCTGGCCCATATATATATTTTCTATCCTTGACATAATCGAACTTGATGTATTGTATACAATCACGCCCACCTCGGACGTATATTTTTGCAACACCTTCATGGTCAGCTCCATCGTTCCAATCCGTTCCTCCTTTTGCTCCTTTTGCTTCCATTCTAGTTGGAGCAATGCAAGTGAAATATGCTCCAAGAGACTCTAGGTAACTGCCGGAACATCCGTGAAACCCGATGATTTTCTTTCCGTCCACAGCTAATGAAAACTTAGTATCATCCTTTTTTCCATGTCCTATCAGTTCAGAAATCCTCAAGTTGGTTTTAAATTGAAGTCCTACAATTGTACGCGAGTCTGGCTTATAAAAACCCTCAACAGATTCAAGTTGTTCATCTTCTTTATGGTTAATCTTAAACTGCATAATTTGATGAAACAAAATCAACATTAACAGTAAAATGAAGGGAGTTTAGTTAGTAGATCCAAATTATACCGTTTGGGTGAAACCTGCCCACGAGGGACCATAGAATGATTTATATTTCCGTTGTCCACTCTTGATATAATCAAATCGGATGCAGTTTATGCCTCGAGAGTCACCTCTTACATGTATTTTTGTTACGTCATCATGGTCGGATCCATCATCCCACACAAATGGGCTATCCAGGGTCTTTTGACCTTGTGCTTCCAACCTTTGGGTCATCTGGAACAGATTTGAAAAAACTTGAGACATGGAGGAGCATTGTGTTTGTTAGTCAATCATTCATAAATATACTCACATGTGCTTTTTTACAAGTTTGTAGTTAAAATATAAAAATAGATAACCCTTAGGTAAATCGAAGCATATTGAAAATCAAAGAAGAAAGAGAGAGAGCAGACCTCTGATGGTGGAGGAGAGCGAGAGAGAGTGCTGTAGAGATGTAAAAGCTCATGGATATATGAAGGTTTCTTTCATATACACGTTTGGAGTCTTTCTATACCAATTTGTTTTTTTTTTTTGTCTTTTAAAAATGTAAAATATGACTCGGTATTCGCCAGTCAGTTTATATTACGCAAGCCATCCTAGAACATGTCCTTCTTTTTTCGTCAACTTATGTATCATTTGATATAGAAAGTTAAACCCATTACAAATAGATATAGATAAATCTATTACGATACACAAACCCATTAAAACGTAAAATTATTTTCGGGTGACTCTTAGAACATTTAAATTAAAATATAATCATGATAAAAAAAGATTTAGTTTCATAAATATAGAAAAAAAAAAATGTCTTTTAGCTAAATTTCCTCTACAGATTGGATAAAAAGTATAGCTGGCAAGAGAGAAAAGACTCTAAATTCGATTCATGATTTGAAAAGTAATATTGGGCACATAATGGAAGCGTACTTGGATTGTAATTATTTAATTTGGTCAATGCATTGTATTTAATTCTTTTTTTTGGGCACTGGTATCTATTTAATGTAGTTCACATATTCGATAGAAGACTTTAATTGATTATCATTTGGTTAAGTTTATAGGATAGCTTACAGCGTTTTGTTTATTAAATTTCTAGGCAAGTATTATTTGTTTGATAATTTATAACTATTTGTATTCTGCGTAGTTTTAGCTTAAGACATTTTTTTTTTGTAATTTTTTTTTTTGGCATCTTAAAACCCCATTAGCCAGTTTTGGAAAATAGTACATGCTTAAAAGTTTTCAGAGAAATTGCACTCTATAATATACGACTGAATAATAATTAAACTAAAGAAAAATGTGCATTATCGTAATATTGAGCAACATGAAAATATCCATAAAAAAATGACACTGCCCTTATTTTGTTGCATCTTTGTCAACTCTCTCTTCTGTCCTTTTGTTTCTCTTTCTCTTTTCTATTATCAACAAAAACAAAATCTAAAATTTTAATTGGGTTGAATTCCAAATCAGATTTTTTCGAGTGTTCAACAAACATATCAGAATTTTTGATGAGATTACATTGAATGACCCCTATTTGGAACGTGTGAAGATGTTTGGCTTCACGGTAATGTTACTAATGTAGAACGTCCACGGCGAGAATGATGGAAGGCGTGCTTTTCACTGCTACCACCACCGTTAACACCACAAACACCACCATGATCACCTTGATCTCTTGCATCGAAACACATCACAATCATAATAAATAAGCATTAGCGTCCAACATATACCCTTCACCAGATCTCGGAAGAGCTAACAACGGAGCAAAAGTTACCCTTTTGCTTTAGTGCTCCAAAACTCTACTCATAAGACTTACTCCAAACAAACTTAGTTCCTTGGCGAAGTAGTTGAGTGAGTGGTTTAGCCATTTGAGAAAAAAAAATTATGAACCTTATAGTATCTTGCCAAACCTAGAAAAATACGGATCTCTAAAATATTGCTTGGCTGCTTCCACTTACTTATTGCCTCTTGTAGTTACCAAATGTTCCAAAAACAAAACTTTTTGAAGGCAAAATTCGCATTTGCTAAGTTTAGCATGTAACTACTCTTCCTTCAACCTCTGAAGTATCAATCTCAAGTGTTCAACATATTTTTCTCAACTTTTTGAATACACCAAGATATCATCGATGAACACTATAATAAATTCGTCCAAGTGCCGTCTAAATACTCTGTTAATCAAATCTATGAGTATAGCTATAGTATTAGTTAAACTGAAAGACATAACCACAAATTCAAAATGTCCAAATCTGGTCCGAAAAGCTAGTACTTACAGACGATCGAGCAAGAGAGCAATATTTCTTGATTCTGATGGTACTTTAGTTCCTGAGGCCTCCATCGTAAAGGACCCAAGTGCTGAAGTTATATCTGCTTTGAAGGCACTGTGACGTGATCCTAACAACACTATATTTATTGTCAGCGGGAGCGGAAAAGTTTCTTTGAGCGAATGGCTTGCACCGTGTGAGAATCTTGGAATAGCGGCTGAACACGGTTACTTCACAAGGTAAGTTACTGTTCTGTCTTAATTCTGAATCTGGTGGGTGGGAAAGAAAAACTTAGAAGAAAACCTATGTAATGCAGGTGGAATAAGTCTTCTGAATTCTGACTGGGAAACAAGCGGCTTATCTGATGACCTCGAGTGGAAGAAAGTTGTGGAACCTATTATGAGACTATATACAGAGACTACCGATGGATCCAGTATAGAAGCGAAAGAGCGTGCTTTAGTCTGGCATCACCAAGATGCTGACCCGGACTGTAGTTCTTGTCAATGTATACCAAGAAATGTAGGGCAGGGGATAAAAGTGAATTTGAATCATGATAAGAAAACATGATTTGTACATAGACAACACGAAGAAAAAACAGAGAGACGAAACTTAATGTTGCGAGATTTGGGCCTGTTTTAGGTCAGGTTTGTACGTAGCTTACGAGTTATGAGCAAGAAACAGCTCTCTTTCCAATTGTGTTTGTATATAATACTGTCTTGTGTATGATCTAAAAGTTTTCTTATTATCTACTTCAGATGTGTCTTCCAATAATTCATTACATGTTCAAAATCAGATATTTTTTCTTCTAATGACACAAATATAAAAGCTCTCCGTTACACTTACACCATGTCCTCTAGTTTTCTTCTCAATTTTGTTCTGTTCTTAATCCCTGTCAAAGTCAAAGTGTTTTTGCTGTGTTTGATTTGAGTATAATGAGGTAAGTTCATTATTCGATCAAGCTAGATCAAGAAATTGAATGCCCTCAGTATATAACAAGTGGTATTTAGAGTGTTTGGTTAAATACACGACAGCGAATACTCAAATCTAGTAACACTTTCAGTTCTTCCTCGCGAATGAGGAACGTAAAAGCAACTTTTTTCTTATCAGCGACGAAAGTAATGCTGAGGTATGCAATTAAAGGCTGACATGACTTCAAAACTGCCGCATTTTAAGGCGTAAGCTTTCTAGCTCTGCTTTTGGTTTCTGTATAACTTTCCTTGATTTTTGTTTACTTCTGAATTCTGATAACTCTCATTATTAGTAATTGTATTGATAACCAATTTTTTAAGTAGTTTCTTCCATAAGAAGAATACTTTTCCTTGAAATGGAAATAAGTTATTTAAGTTTTACCTGCTGGATTCAAATCTAATTCCCTAAAGAATTAATTTTTAAAGAACTGAATTTTAAAAGCAATCTTTGTTTTATTATTACATGAAAATGGGGAATACGTACAAGCCATAAAGCATAAGGAAATAATATGTAGTAGAGTACATGATAGGAGATAATTAAAGAACATGAACAAACTTGCTCGAGAATGTTTCATTTTGAGCTCAATCTGTAATGGGTAGGACATGGACCCCAATTTGATGAAGCATCTCACCTATTTTTCCATGGAACCCGACGATCTTGTGACATTCCTTCTGGAGTGTGAAGTTTGATGTTGTCTCGTGTCCAAAGAGTTGAGAGGTACGCATATTAGTCTTGAACCTAAGCATGCGTATAACTTCAGATTCACTTCCATCAACTACATCATAACTACCCTCGACAGATATAAGGTATTCATCTGGATGCTCCAACTCAAACTGCCAAAACCAGAAAATTGCAGTGTAAATAAGTTGATCAAGAACACAAGTTCATAAGAAAAATGATGTAATCACCTCATCAACTCCAAGTAATGTCTTGCTCCCATGATCATCTCCGACCACGACCTTATTGTCTTTGTCGTAGAGAAACTTGACGAATGCGATACCCATTTCGCTGTGTCCTATGTATATTTTTCTAATGCAATCAAAACGGCCATCGTCCCAAGAAGCTCCTCCATCACCACCTTTTGCTTCTACTTTTTCTCCGTCAGGAAGAGGTGGTAACGGACAGAAATGTGCTCCAAGCGCATAAGTATAATAACTGGACCGTCCAAGGAACCCAACAACGCCACAACCTTTGCTCTGAAGCACAAATTTTTTAGTAGCCGGACTTCCAAATGTTGAAGAAGTTCTCCCTTTTGATGTTTTGAAAGTCAATGACGCAACTGTTTCGGAAGTCAATGACGGAACTGGCGAATCATTTTGTTTTGATATAGTCACCTCCACAGATGTGATAAATTCATTAGGATAGTCCACCACAAACTGCCATACAAAAAAGGCTTTGTAAAAATCTTTTAAATAACACACATGTACGAGTCCACGAATACTAAGAGTTGTAGAAATTATGATTACCTCTCCTCTTTCTATGAAGGGTGCAATCATTATTCCATGCTCACGCTTTTCCACTTTGCCTTTGTTGTCATAGTCGACCTCGACACAACATACAGCATCGCCATCATAGTGAATGTAAACATTTCTTATGCCATCAAAAGTACCATCATCCCAAAGATCAGCCGAAGTAGTACCAACTTCCAGTTTTGTAAAAGGAGAAGTTGTGAAATATGCTCCAAGAGAGTTTAGATTCTTCTCAGCATATCCATGAAACCCGATAATCTTCTTTCCATTGGCTGCAAGGGAAAATTTCCTACCTCTGTTGTCTCCCATCAATTCAGAAGTCCTGATATTAGTTTTGAATTGAATTCCTTGAATGACCCCGGATTCCCCTTCGTCATAGTAGCCTTCAACAGAAATCAAATATTCCTTGTCGAGATGGTTAATCTCAAACTGCAAAAAAAAAAGAAAGAAAAAAAGAAGTAGAGTTAATGAAACAATAACTGGATTAACAGCTAATAATAAGCCTGTTGAATCAAATTTTAAGTCACACATACCAGCTCTGTAAAACCTCTACCCCTAACACCATGGGGTGACCCATATATTTGTTGCCCATCCTTGATATAATCGAATTTGACGTACTGTAAACCCTCATAACCACCTCGTACATATATTTTTGTAATACCTTCATGGTCGGCTCCATCGTTCCACTCCTTGCCTCCTTTTCCACCTTTTGCTTTCAATTTAGTTGGAACAATCCAAGTAACGTATGCTCCAAGAGAGTTAAGGTATGTGTTGTATGCTCCGTGAAATCCGATGATCTTCTTTCCTTCCACAGCTAGTGAAAACTTAGTAGCACCATCGTTTGCATATCCTATCAGTTCGGAAATCCTCATGTTGGTTTTGAATTGAAGTCCTTTAATCGCATCTGACTTTGGATCGTAATAACCCTCAACCGATTCAAGATGTTCGTCATTTTTGTGGTTAATGTCAAACTGCATGCATAATTCGGTAAAGAAAATTTAGATCATAGTCAATAGTCAATAGGGAGCTTAGTTAGCAGTTGTCAAGTTATACCGTCTGGAGGATACCTCTACCCGGGTTTCCTGGGAATGTATTATATTGCGGTTGTCCACTCTTGATATAGTCGAATCGGATGTACGTTATGCCTCCATCTTCACATCTTACTGATATTTTTCCTATATCATCTTTGTCGGATCCATCATCCCACTTAGATTTGCCTTTAAAATTCTTATTTCCTTCTGCTTCCAACCTTTGGGCCATCTCGAACGAGAGAGAGAGAAAGAGAGAGGGGGAGGTTTCGAGTCCTTTAAGAAAAGTTTTTGAGTCTTTCATTAAACGAAAGATATTACAGTATATAAATGTAAAATAAATATGATTCTGTTTAGAACATGTCTTTTTTTTGTTTTTATTTGTCAACTTGATAGTATACTGTATATTGATATTAAAAAATAAAAGGAAATTAAGTTTAATACATTACAAAGGTCAATGCATTCTAAATAATTCTATTTTGTTGGCACTTGTACTTAAATAGTGTAGCTCACATATTCGATAGAAGACTATAATTTATTATCATTGAGGCTTTAAATTTTTAATTTTATCATCCACTCAATATATTAAAAAAGAGTTTCTGATATTTATATGTTAAGCATACAATTATTCTCAGCTTTTTCATTTATTTAATTTTACTATTCATCGTGCCAAACATTATTATTTCGATATACTACTTATTTTTGTTAACTAAACTTGCTAAAATTAAATATTTCGAATTTTTAAATAAGAAAACTATAGATAATATAAGAGTTTGTTTGAAAATTAGTACGTTTTGGGAAAATAATTAGAAAATAGTACGGTTCCTATTTAATATTGGGTTTGTACTATATATGTTACTGTTGGCTTTATGGTGAGTTCGTTTTTGCCACTTATAAAATCATCTATTTACATTCATGTCACTAAAACAATAGAAGAGAGGTTTTATGGAGAGAGAGAAAGCGTGTGAAAGAACTAGAGTGTGGGTCCGTTTTTTTTATATTTTCCTTTTTTTAATATATTATATTTCATTCCCTTCAATTTTAAGAATTAAAATGCTCGTTTGTAAAATTTATTTTTCCAAAATAGATCATATACATAAAAATTTATGTTTTTTTCTCAATCATTTGATATGCATTTTGTTTAATAATTTTTAAATTTTATATTACTGAGCACTGTACAGGTATAGACTACTGTACAGATATAGACCACTGTACAGATATTACTATGCATTTCTTTTTTTCTCTCTTTGAAGTTAGGTTTTCTGCTCGTCAATCAATAATTTAGTCGCAGGTTGATTTCTATCTATACATTATTATGGTTGCTAATTCAGAAATTTGTAGTTGGCTTCGAATCATGTATATACTAACTGGCTATGTTCGGATTCAATTTTTATGTGATATTTGTCACTGCTGGTAATATCATTGTTTATATTCGATTCACGTTATTTTGTGTTTAACCACAACCTCTCCTCTCACAACCACAAACCATGGAAAATAAATAAGCATATTAGCTAGTCTCTAAACCAATTGAATAGAGAGAATAAAAAAACTATATTGTTGAAATACCAGAAACAAAAAAGAACACAAAGACAAAAAGTAATTTTTGTACTTATTTGTACAGTTGTTTATTCATCTATAATAATTTATATCCATATATGTAAATACCTTATATCTGTACAGTAATTTATATCTGTACAGATGTATCTGTACACCACTGTACAGATACTACTGTACAGATACAATTGAATAAAGAGAATAAGAAAACTATTTTGTTAAAATACCAGAAACAAAAAATAACACAAAGACAAAGAGTAATTTTTGTACTTATTTGTATAGTTGTTTATTCATCTATATTAATTTGTATCTATATATGTAAATGGCTTATATCTGTACACCACTGTACAGATACCACTGTACAGATGTGGTGTACAAATATATCTGTACATCACTATACAGATACATCTGTACAGTGGTTTATATCTATACATCAAATTTTTATGTACAATAGTTTATGATATAATTTTTTAAAAAATTATCAAACAAATTGCATATCAAATGATAAAGAAAAAAACATAGATTTTTATGTATTTGTTAAATTTTAGAAAAACAAAATTCATTAACGAACACTTTAATTATGAGACATTAGAAGAATATGAGGTAACAAATAAAAGCAAAATAAAAAAAAATAAAAAAATCTGACCCACACACCCTCTCTCCCACACGCTGTCTCTTTCTTTCTATCTCTCACCAATCAAAAACCTAACCCTTATACGTAATTTCCATCACACAAGATATACCCCATTTTTTTCTATTTCACAGTTCGTGTATTAGACGAAGAGGTGGACCCGGTAAAATCTCAAATTATGAATAGGAACTGTACTAGTTCGATAATTATGTTTGAAAAATGTATGTTTTTCCAACATATCTCATAATATAAACATATAGTACATATATTCAGTTAAATGTATTGTGTTTCTTCAATTGAAAAATAAATAATATAAACATATAGTACATATGCATTTTAACACCACCAATATTTTTAATATATTTTTAAATTGAAACTGCTAATCTATAAGTCTAAATTTATGAATAACGTAAATGTAATTTTATTTTTATAATATAACCATTAATTATTTAAATTTTTATTTGTAAGTTTATTTATAAACTAAAAAGTAGTATCATTGCATTGTATTTGTACAACATCATTTTATTTTAAAATATCTTAGCGTATTAACAAAATTTAGTTTTGACATCTCCGAGTTCAATATAAAATTTTTGATTTTTTGTTTTGTTTTTTAAATCGTTCTATTCTTAAACTAAAAGAAAAATTCTTTCTAATGCCCTTTTCATGATGCCCCTTTTCAACTCTACCCTTTTTTTTAGCAATTTTCATTTCTACCCTCTTTAAATTTTTAATGATCATTTTACCCCTATTTGGAAATTGTTTTAGGTTAACAAAATGAAATATTAATATTTTTTTGCCTAAAATATTCTAAAATAAATTTCTCGTCACAATTTTCCCGCCAAAATTTTTCAAAAAATAAAATTCCACCAAAAATAATTTTCCCGTAAAAAAATTTTTTTTGACGGGAAATAGATTTACAAGGGATTTTAAAAGGGTTTTAAAAGATTTACAATTGATTTTAAAAGGGTTCTAAAATATTTATAAGGAATTTTAATAGGGTTTTAAAAGATTTACAAGAGATTTTAAAAGGGTTTTAAAAGATGTACAAGAGTTTCTTAAAGAATTTACAAGAAGACCCTTTAAAAACTCTTGTAAATCTTTTTAAAACTTTTTAAAATCCCTTGTAAATCTTTTAAAACTCTTTTAAAATTCTTTGTAAATCTTTTAAATTCCTTGTAAATCTTTTAAATCCCTTTTAAAATCCCTTGTAAATCTATTTTCCGCCAAAAAAATTTACAAGGATTTTTAAAAGCATTTTTTTGGCTGAGAAAAAATTTGTTAAGGAAAAAAAATTTGGCGGGAATTTTTTTTTTTTTGGCGGAAAAAAAGTTTGGTGGAAATTATTTTTTTTGGCGGGAAAATTTCAGTTTCCAATTACATGTTCCTATTAGATGAGGGTAATTTGGTCATTCTGTTCAAGGGAAAGGGTATTTATAAAAATGGACAACATAAAAGGGTATTGTTGCAAAAGAGTAGTAAAAAAAGGGTAGTTTTGCAAATCTCCCAAACTAAATAGCATAATATTTAAATCAGTCGCAGTTGATATTGAGAATGAGATTGTCATCGTCCACAACACATGATTACAAATTAGTGAAGGGATGTGATCCAGTTCTTGTTTTGCTTGAATCTGATGTCGCTTTGGTATAACATAATTGTAGTTGGTTTTGTGGTTAAGTCTTGTTTAGGCTTTGGCAGTTTGAATAATTAAGAAACTATGAGATTTAGAGGGTGTAAGAAGACTTTAAATTGAAGAAATATCCGTGAAACCCGATGATTTTCTTTCCGTCCACAGGCCACAACTAATGAAAACTTAGTATCATCCTTTTTTCCATGTCCTATCAGTTTAGAACTCCTCAAGTTGGTTTTAATTTGAAGTCCTACAATCGCACTCGAGTCTGGCTCATAATGACCCTCAACAGATACAAGTTGTTCATCTTCTTTATGGTTAATCTTAAACTGCATAATTTGGTGAAACAAATTCAAATCGCTGTCAATAGAGTAAAATGAAGGGAGTTTAGTTAGTAGATCCAAATTATACCGTCTGGGTGAAACCTCCACACGAGGCACCATGGAATGAATTATATTTCGGTTGTCCACTCTTGATATAGTCAAATCGGATGCATCTTATGCCCTGAGAGTCACCTCTTACATATATTTTTTGCGTCATCATGGTCGGATCCATCATCCCACTTAAATCGGCTATCGGGATTCTTTTGTCCTTCTGCTTCTAACCTTTGGATCATCTCGGATAGATTCAAATCTTGAGACATGGAGGAGTATCGTGTTTGTTAGTCAACCATTCATCAATAATGACGGTAATGTTGACGGTAAACGATTCATGAATGATTTGAAATATAATATTGTGCATAAATAATAAATGCATAGTGGAAGCGCACTTGGCCACTTGGGATGTAATTTGGTCAATGCATGCATTGTATATAGGGCTTATTAGAGAAGTAGACACTTTTTACAAAATTACTTGGAAACTAGATACTTTTTTTAGAAATAGGAGGAATGGGTACTTTTTGTTGGGCTTGTGAGATAGAGAGCTTATGAGATAGAGAATATGCTACTAAAATCTAAAATATGAGTCAAATACTATTGTACCCTTTTGTTGTGAAAAGGAAAATTTTGTGTGGGTCCAAAATTTTAGGAATAATGGGTCAAATAATATTTACTAAGCCCAAATACAATATTTCGTAGACCAGTTAAAATAATTTACACCTCAAGTGTCTATACTAGCATAAGTACACCACATACGTACACCAACATTAGTACACCACATATGTACACCAACATTAGTACACTACATACGTACACCAACATTAGTACACTATATACGTACACTAGAATAAGGGAAACAACATGCATACACCAGAGTTAGTACACCTCAAATGTCTACATTAGCATAAGTACACCACATACGTACACCAACATTAGTACACCACATACGTACGCCAACATTAGTACACCATATACGTACATTAGAATAAGGAAAATATTTTGATTTAGCTTTTAATCAAAATTATTTTCAATATTTTGATTTAGTTTTTAATCAAAATTTTGCTAAGAACCCTTCATGGATGATGGTCCAATTGATTTAAAAATTGAAAATGTTATTGGGTTGGTTTTAGTGAAGGCCCAATTAATATCAACTACACAATAAAAGAGTAAAAGTGTCTATTACTAAAAGCTCTATTAGAGGTGAAGTTCTATTAGAGAAGAGAGAGAAAAGTACCTCTATCTCTAATTTCTAAAAAAAGTACATACTTTACCAATTATTTTTGCAAAATGTGTTTACTTCCCAACTTATCTCTTGTATATAGGGTTCTTTTGTATATATATATACTTTTAGGCACTTGTATTAAATTTCTTGTTCACATATTATATAGAAGACTTTAATTGATTATCATTTGGACTTTCAATTTTTCATATATTATTACATTCTCTCTCTTTCATTATATATGATAGCTTACAAATTTTATTTTATATATTTTATGTGATGTTTTTAAAGTTACTAGACAATTTTCAATTTATTTTAAAATTTATTACCATTTGTATTCTACATAGTTTTAGCTAAGACATCTTAATATCCTTCCGTTATTTATTAATTGATGTTTAAGATTTTTGCACATCGATTAAAGAATCATTTAAGTTTTGTTTATTTCTAAATTAAAACATTATTTCTTGTCTAATCAACTAATAGAAAAATATTATGCACGATAGAAATCGTCAAAATCAATAAAAACTAGTTAATATTGCATCAAAAACGATAAACATCATCAAATTTTGGAACATCAATTAGAAAAAAACGGAGAAAATATATTAAACTGAGTAATCAAGTTTTTTTTTTTTTGATATCGTAATAC
>Ga0041059_1001232_pt1 | contig 20461 bp, 7 predicted proteins | sample AraColnosormetaG_FD_56232 | JGI IMG/M metagenome (GOLD analysis project Ga0041059, IMG submission 56232) | Arabidopsis roots microbial communities from North Carolina, USA - Col MF nosort | ecosystem: Host-associated > Plants > Roots > Unclassified | place: USA: North Carolina | collected 2013-09-02 | reverse complement strand
TTTTTTTCTACTAATTTTGGTAGTAAAAAAAAAAAAATGAATATGTTCTTAGTCATATCTCTCCCTTCAATTTAGGAAGAGAATCTTTTCTAAAATTCCCCATTCCTACTTACTTTTATAGTCAAAATCCATTTTTTTCCATTTCAACTAATTGTGTTGGAAAATAATTAATATTAGATTTCAATTAAGTTTATCATCAATATGGTGAAAAGTCATAAAGTAATGTATTAATAATTTTTTCATTATTTGTCTAAAAATCCTTCATTGGCTTATAGCTTACAAGGCTGCTCTGTCTAATATACAGAGGACAAGAGAAAAAAAAAAAAAGAAAAAAAAAATTGTGATTTGGTAAACAAAATCAAATTTTGGTTTCTTTGTGAGAACTTAACTTAGGGTTTATAAAGTTCCAAGCTTTATCCATGGCGTAAGATGATTCACCTTCTCAAAGTTTGATCCTTTTTTCATATCTGATCAAAGGAGAGTTTTGGGTTTGATTTCTAATTGTTAAAGTTTTAATCTTTTTATTTGGGTTTGTGTTCGATTATGTGGATGGCTACTCAATCAAATTCTGGGTTCGATTCTTTGAGTTCTATGATGAGTCGTCACGCTATTAATTTCCAATCTAACACTTCTTCGGAGATGACTCCAATGAGTCCGTACTTGGGGATGAATATGAATATGATCAATGTTGGTTCTCCTGGTTTTCTTCAAACCGGGAATTCTTCGAATGGTTCCGATTCGGGTTCTGGTCTAAAGCTTGATACTTCCATGGTTAGTGAATGGTCAAATGAAGAACAATACATATTGGATGCTGGTCTTGAAAAGTGAGTCTTTCTTGTTTTGTGATTTCTTAACATTAATGAGGATATGAAGATAGTTTTTTGTTCTGTGGAATTTGATATGATCTGATTCTGTGTTTTTTGTAGATATAAGGATATGCCAAGTATTGATATGTATATTCAAATTGGAAACACTTTACCTGATAAAAGTATTCGAGATATTGCTTTGCGGTGTAGGTGGCTGAGGGTAAGTATCTCTCTTCACATATCTGCCTTGTTCTGACGGTTTTTGTAGCTTTCTTGTGACCATTTTTCAGTCATGTAGTTCTACGCTTATGCCATGAATGATATATGTATAGCAAAGAAAAATGATACACAGGGAACAGTTTCTACATGTTCTGATTTCATACATAGCTTCTTAAACTACAGTACACAGAATGAAATGGTTTTGCCTTAGGATGGACTTTTTGGTCTTATTGATGCCTGAGTTGTATCAATATTGAGTTCTTGAGATGAGAATAGTGAGCATAACAGTCTTTGAGTTTTGAACAAAATCTTCTCTTCTCTTATATACTGAATCATTTCTTACTTTTACCTTTTGTCTTCGTCTGTTGATGTACTGACTTTGTTTTGCATAGAGAAAGAGAAGAAAATCAGAAGAATTAAACTGTGGAAGAAGAGCAAGTTCTAGCAAGGTATATTGGAAATTCTTGCCATTTGTTCAATTTTGATGAGTGACTTTTTTGTAAGTTCGATTGAAAGATGATGCTAGGATTGAGATTGAATATCTTTTGATTAATTTAGGTTTTTGTACTAAAAGATTTATATTTCTTCAGGGCAAGCAGGTGGAATCGTCGTCTAAGTCAAGCATTCCCTCTGTTTTGCCTCATAACATGGCTTCATATCCTTTCTCAGGGCCATCTACAAGCACCAGTAAACAAATTACGTCTGAAGGTTAACATCTATCTTTATCTGAGAGATTTCCACCTGAATTTGCTAACTCCAGGTCTTTTTTTTCATTGACATGCACACATTAACATCATATTTTGTTTTCAAAAGGAGGCAATACGTTTTGATGTATGTATTATGGTGCAAATGTCGTTTAAGTATGTATTTTGTTATATAAATAAGTTCATAGGGGATTAGTGTATTTCAGCTAGACTTTTAGCTTCTTGGGACGATGCTAACATAACTACGTCTCTAAAGTAGTTTAGTCTTGGAAGAAGCCTTTACCCATAGATACTGAAATTGGTTTCTTAACTGCATTGTCCTTCTCTAGAGGTGCATTCTTGAGATTATTTATTTCATACATCTAGTAAAGGAGTATAATGACTATTGTATGTTTAAATGGTGAAATTCTATTTAAGTCCGCTCTCTGATCCTATTACCTTGTAAAGATGATCCTTTAAGCTCTCTTTCATATGAAGTTTTGTTGAAGTCACAATAATCTTTAGTCTCTTTTCTTTTCTTACTGATTCTTTCGTGGTTCTGTTTCAGATTTAAGTAGCTATGCAACAAATCTTATAGAACAGAATGTACGAGCTTTTAGTCAAATTAGAGCTAATCTCTCCTCATATAAGGTAAGTTCTAGATTACCTTGTTTAAAGGAATGCAAATGTGTTCTTGCTAAAACCGCTCCGTAATGATAATTGCAAACAGGCAGGGGATAACCTAGATCTCTTTCGTCAGGCAAGGAACAACCTTATCACCATCCAAAATGAGTAAGTTGATACTTTAAACATTTTGTGTATAAGTTTTGTGGAGCTTAGTGACCAGACGTTGTCTTGATTTGGCAGGATAAATAATATGCCTGGATTGATGAACAAGATGCCACCATTGCCAGTCACAATCAATGATGATCTCTCGGTGAGTAATACTACTTTAGTAAGTTAATAGGCTGCTCACTTTTGCATTAACAGTCCATTGTTTTAGATATCAAAATGTCCACATCACCCATTTGCTTGTTTTACCTCAGACACTACCGTAGTTCAAACCCCATATCTCTGGTTCAAGTGCTCAAAATATAGAATTATTGTGCTTCTAACTAGCTGAGTATCTTAAGACCAGTTTTTCAATGTTTTGGTTTGTAGAAATGTCTATCAAGAGCAAATAGAGCAGAAGAATAATAGCTTCCCAATATCAATGACTTTGGTTTCCTCGATTTGTACCAGGTGATGATGCCATTCAATACGATGCAAAGTGGCGGCTTCCATAGGAAGTAGAAGTCTTAGGAAATCATCTGGTTTCCCTTAGTTACCTGTAAATTATCCTAAAGAAGCTGGAGGAGGTAAAAAAAAGCTCATCAAATGTTGGGAAGTTTGTAGAAATGTGATTCTTTCGTAACACCAACGATCTTTATTGCTGCGCGGGATGTTGAAACAAGACATAATATAACGAATGTAGGGGTTCTTGGTCCTGGCTCCTAACTAAAAAACCTTCTTAACAAGTTCTATTAGATAAACTTAGTTCAATTAGTGTCTTGGAGAATTTCTAAGCGATCGATGTGTATAAAAAAAGATTCTATTGAAGAGCGTGTTGAGATTTGCATCTTTAATCTTTTGATCTTTTGGTGTGTTGTTTTGGTACCCATTTTTTCTTAGCATTAATCAATCTTTATTTTTCATAAGCCAACATTGAACGAAATAAAACAATCCGAAACCTTCGATGTTGTATATACGAAACATAAATGTTAGAAACGAGAACAAGAAGAAAGGCAAAGAATCCATAATGACAAATAATGGGACCAAAGAACAAGCATAGAGATATAGGAAACTCTACATCATCCAATTTAATCGGTTTTGAGAAGATGAAACGTGATCTCCTCTAGATGGACCATCAAAGTTCAAGCTTCTTATGGTTCGATTGTTGTAGCTGCTATTTTGTGGGTATGTAATCAAAGAAGAGTCTATGGCTTGAGGAGTTTGGTAATAGGAAGGATGAGAGAGGTTGTCACTGGAATCGAGTAACAAGAATGGAGAAGTAGAGGCAGTGGAAGCCATGGCTGTTGCTCCGACCGGAAGTGGATGGTTATGTGTTCCTTCGTAGGTTGTTATCAGTATTGACATGTCTTCTAAACACCTTTGCACCTTCACAATGTAACAAATCTCATTATCAACTATATATATATACATAGTTTCATTCCATTCAAATGTGGTTATGACATGCTATGAATTCTACATTGGACATAAAGTAATATATAAAGTACATAGACGAATCAACTCATTACCAATTCGTTTTGAGTTGGAAGATCTATAAAATACTACGTTATCAGTAAATTGATCAAAATGGTTCCCTAACATAAAATCTTATCTTTGAATAAATAAATAGTAAGACCCCGGAATTTGAGGGTGTGTGCAGTTACCTGTTTTCTAACGGGACATCCTGGAGCCACGGTGCATCGGTAATAAGCTCGAGGACATGGATTCCCTTTCGCGGTTTTCTGACCGTACTTCCTCCATTGGCATCCATCATTCATCTACACACACACACATCTTTCTTATTAAATGATCATGTTACCAATCTCCAAACTGAGTCCAAGATATGATATAAAGAAACTCACTGTTGCGGTCTCACATCTCGCCCTCACGGACACCCTGGCCTTTCTATTACCTTGAGAAGATGAAATGATACGTGGCATATTCATATCTAAGCTGCTACTATTGTATCTTTGGTGATGAGACTGAACAGCTTCTTTGCTCTCTTCTTGTTTCTGTTTTTTCTCTAGAGAAAGTGAAAGCCCTATTTCTCTTTCCATTGACGGAGATCTCTCAGCTCCTCTTTTCCGAGCCTTACTTGTTATATCCACACATCGTTTGCCTTGTACTCCAAGGAACATTTCAAGATCCTAGGTTAAAACATCAATCAAGTTTCATATTAATTATCACCAGTCACCACTATGTATAACGTGTATGAAGAAATAATTTCTCACCATCTTCTTGGTTTTATCGATAACCGGGAATTTCATCTCAAGATGACGATAATCTTCAAGAGTCTGCTCGACAAGCTTCCTCAACCTAGTATTCTCTTCTTTCACACTTTCCATCTGGATCTGTAGCTGCAAGAGCTGATCGCCATCCATAGATGTTAACATATATTCGCACATAAAATGTTTTGATGTATGTATATATACGCATGTAGGTACCTCTTCACGTTCGTTTTCTTCTTCTCGGGTTCTTAAACCTAAAGAAGAAGAATCATCTTCGTCTTCTTTCACCATTTGTTCATCTTCATCACCACTAGCATCATGTTCTTCGTCTTCTTTGTTCTCACGGCTATGTTTCGATCCTTCTATCTCTTTCTTTTTCTCCTCGGCCTCGAGCTTAAGAGAAAGATCGATGCCCATTAATGGAGATGCAAATCGAACCTCTATTCTTTTTTGTCTTTTAGCTTTGGATTTTGAAGTGCTAAAGTCAAATCCCATTTTCTGATCAGAATATCGTTTACTATTTGTATTATTCACTCTAGTACGCATCTAAAGCTAGCTTTGACTTTGTTTAAATAATTAGTTTTATCTTTATGAAGAAACTAATCCATGTTACTTAATAAAGAGCTTAGTTTTGGCCTTTGAAGCAATTAAACCGGAGTTACTATGGAATCATGACTTTGGTTACCATCCTAGTAGTCATAAAAAAGTGTATACATATATTCCTCCCCTTCTCTTATATAGTTTGTTTATTAAGTGACAATAAGATAATTAGATCCGGTTTCTTTGAAAATTGTATTACATTGTTTAGTTTTGTAAATCCAGTTTATGGCCGGCATTAGGGTCTGCGAAATTTCCCATCACATTCACATGGATGGTACCATGTGAAATACAGAAGACCATCGAACGTGTAGATATTTTTTTTAAACTTGTCACTGATGTGTTTATAGCTAGATGAATTCATCTCTTCGAATAAGGTAGAGTTATAAAGATTGAATACTGAATAAAGAAAAAGATGGGTGAGATCAAACGCACCATTAAACTTTTTATTTACTCAATTCAACATCATAGATAGGTCTATAAATCAAAACATTCAAAAATTCATAATGAGTAAGAATATTCTAGAATATGGCGCTGTCTATATATTTTGAATTTTCCTATTAAAGTTGTTTTGAAAATTTCAATAGATATCTTCTTAAAGTCAAATTGGTGTTATGAGATCATAAATATATATGAGAAAGAAAAAAGAAAGAATTAACTGATTCTATATTTAGATTGTATCAAATAATATAAGTTTTATTGTTAGTTTGGTTGAACAATCTCACAAAATTTCTTGATCTCAAGGATTCATCTTTAAGAGAAGGATAACTAATTTCATTTATCCCATTAGTACTAGGCTACTAGCTAACCTAAAATATTCTTTCTATGATTTCGATGTACATACAGGTTATGTTGATAGAATATGTGTGACATATGTGAAGTCCGGATTTTGGATTCTTTTAAGCGTTATGTGATTTATTTAAGCAATAAACTATGGTTTACAAACTTGACATGTACACAAAAATAAAAGAAACTTGACATGTCTCTTTTTTTCTTTTTTCTTTTAGTTAGTGTGCTTTTAAGAAGATGTCTATATGTGATATCTTATTTATTTTTATTATAATCACTAACGTGAAATTCAAATTAGCAATTAATAATTCGTACCAAAAATACCGAGAACAAGATACTTGCCTCGGGATCGGATCTAAAAATAGTCAACTAGAAGACTTTTAATTTTTATTATTTTCATACTAACTGTCCTTTTATTAACTTAATTTCTTTCTTGCCAAAAACTTTATCAACAAAATTATCAGCTCTGTACTAATATTATTACCGAGACAACCGTTTGAAATTGTCTATCTATTAAGAGTATTTACATTAGTAGATCTAATCCTATATAAAATCGTTATCTTAAATCGAATTAGCATACAATATAAGGTTACTTGCAAATCATGTAAGATTATCCACATATACTTTTCGTACAGTACTTTTTTTTTATAAGTATCCATTTTATTCAGAGTTGATTACGGATACAAAAAAAAGAGGTTAATCCGTAGAAATCAAATTGGATAATGAATGTTTCACAATTGTATAAAATCTATAGTCAAAACACACAATGTTGCAGTATCATCGAATGACTATCAATATGAGGAGTTACTATATTATTAGAGTACCAAAAAGTTTATAGACTTAAGATTAACATTTCAACAACAAATCAAGCTTATGGACTTTGGATTAACATTTCAACACAACAATATGATGATCCGTCTTTACACGGGAAAGCATGTGTCAAAAGAATATGCATGTGTTTTGTTTTACTTATCTTACCAAAAAAGAACTTTTTGCTGATTTTAGATATAGAAAAATATAGCATATAGTAATATAGTGGAAAACTAAAACATTTGACAGAGGAGACGTGGGACAAGAGAGCAAGCGGCGCCGCAGCCATATCTCTCGTTCAAATTTTATAATTACAATTAAGAAAAGGTCAAATGCATTTCCCATTGTCTCTTTGTATCTCTTTGTGTCACTAAGTCAACCTTTAATTGAAATCCTCCATATATTGATCTGTCCAATATCAAATTTTAACTATGGATAAGTATATGTCTAATTCGTGGCCAGGCCCATTAGGGACTTTTAGAGGGCCTTTAAAACAATAAGCACGCGCGTCAGTCTTACGTATTGTAAGGACGCGTGGACGTTTTACTTGACGTGAAGGAAAGAGAAACTCCGATACCAGAGCTTGGTGGAGCAGTGGAGACGCTTCCACGCGAATCTCGCAGTCCCACTCGTCTTCCTCCTTCCCTCTCTTCCTTTGAATACCTTACCTCTCTCGGTCTCGCTCCCTCCCTCGATTCAAGCCTATTCGTCTTCTTACGCTGTGTCTTGAAACCCTAATCTTTTTCATTTCAATCCCTAAAGGTGAAGTCTTTATTGCGTGTTCGTCTTCTCTGTCTTCGTTTCTACTCTTATTCGTCTAATTTGCGATCTGGGTTAGTGTTTTTTTCTTACGGATTTTAGTGGGTCCGTGTTAGATTATCGAGATATTGATGTAATTCGAACTTGTGCGCCGCTGGAAAAACTGAATTTTGTGTAGCTATGACTTTTCCGATTTCTGGTTAGGTTCATGAGTCATTGAAAATTTGTTGAATTGTATAATTGAACTTGTCAGAATCCATCTGTGTATTCTTATGTTTTTGAATTCTAGGGTTATCGAGAGCATTTCGTTCTTTCTTATACATTTATGCTAACATTTTTATATAAATTTCTATGGATCTGAGATGTGTCAAAGGTCTTTGTTCCATGTGGATTAGATTAGATTCTAAGGTTTCTCCTTTGTTTGTTTAATAATTGATTCACTGTCATGTCGCGTGAGTTGTTCTGTGAAGCATGTTCCTTTTGGTTGTCTTGTAACATGTCTGCACATCTTTTGTTATTTTTTTATTTTCTTTTATGTAATCTTATTAACTGTATTTGATTTGATGCGAGACTTTGTCTCACCAGTTTTTATTCTTGGTATCTCTATACATTGATTCTCCATCTGTTTGCTTTCCATAACTTGTCGATTTGGTTTTGTCATTGTGTTAGTTATCTTGTGAGTTTGAATCACTTTTCTAGGCTTCCAAGCTAGTGAGGTACATTACTTCGTTTGTTTGATCTCTTTTCGTTTCGGTATGAGTTCCTTGATTTGATTTAAGTTTCATAGATTAGCATTGTTTGTTGATCATGCAATTCCAGGGATGTATGAATTCAACATGTTTATTCGAACCTCCCTCTTTGTTTGCTATGAGGTTGTGAAATATCTTTTATAGATGCATATGTAAAGCATTATCATGAAATAGTTCCCAAATCAGAGTGTGGGATGCTACTACTAATCATGTTGTATGCTGAATGGTGAACTGGAAAAATATATGTAGTTTCCATGAAGAGATATCTACTTGTATTGTTACAAACTTTTATGTGGAGTTCTTTTGCTAATTTGATGAGGATTTGTACAGGTGTGATTTTGAGATTATGGCCAAAGCTAGGAAGGCAGGACGTAGGGTTCCTTCACGACGCTTCAGGGCAAGAGCAAAACCATACAAATTTCCATCTTCTAAAAGACTTGTGGCGAGAAACATGTTTGCGGAAGATTGTTCAAAGTGTCTAGAGAAGAGGGATTGGGAGAATGTTATATGTTCGGTTTGCATGGAGTGTCCACACAACGCTGTCCTTCTTCTCTGCTCATCTCATGACAAGGGATGTCGTCCTTACATGTGTGGAACCAGTTTCCGGTATTCTAATTGCTTAGATCAGTACAAGAAAGCGTCAGCTAAGCTGAAGACATCGGGCCATCAACAGATCAATAAGTCTGAGCTTGGAAATCTCACATGCCCACTTTGTAGAGGACAGGTGAAAGGTTGGACAATCGTACAGCCTGCTCGTGACTTTTTGAATCTTAAGAAGAGGATCTGTATGCAGGAGAACTGTGTTTATGCTGGAACCTTCAAAGAGCTGAGGAAACACATGAAAGTGGACCACCCTAGTGCGAAGCCGCGTGAAGTGGATCCTGATGTGGAGCAGAATTGGAGAAGGCTTGAGATCGAGCATGACCGGGACGATGTTATGAGCACGATTAGGTCGACAATGCCTGGTACAGTGGTGTATGGTGATTACGTAATTGAAAGGAACAATGCCAACGGTTCAGATTCAGACGAGGGTGGTGATGATGATGGGATCGATGCTGCATTTGGTAGGAATCTTGTGAATGTTTTCCTTCTGTTACATGCTTTTGGGGCATCAGGTAATCAGATCAGACGCTCTGATTCAGATTCGAATGACTCGACAACAATCAACCGAGGAACAAGTGAGCTGAATTTCTCTGAAGAAGAAGAGGAAGAGGAGGAGGAGGAGAGGCATAGTAACAGTAACTCTTTGGCAAGTCGAATGAGGCGACAAGGACGCGTTCTGCTGGGACGTTCAGGTAGGAGACGTAGAGATAGAGAAGCTAACCAGAACACAGGTCCTCCTCCTAGATGAGAGAGAATCACACGAATTCAAAAGAAAACCCTGTCTGATTTTGGGTTTCAGGTAAGCTTTATGGTATGGTTAGGTACAAATGTAGTTTCGACAAGTTTAAAACAAAACAAAAAAAGGCTTTTGGCCTTTCTGCTATCACCATTGGAGAATTTGGGAATTTGACTCGAAATTCTTTCATATGCTAGAGAAGCAGGCTTGCAATCTCATGTTTTATTTACTGTATTCTGATGTAACTTTCTGGGTGGAAAATTCACAAATATCTATCCTTGTGAATAAGCATGATCAGTGATGATGACCAATGAAGTCTTTTAGCGAATTATGAAATTGTGTTTCCTTGTGTTTATAGATTCCATGTGCGCTTAGAGACTTACCTATGAATCGTTGTAGAGTCTTCTAAGAGACTTAGACCACACACACTCACAAGTGTTATGTGTATGTTTCTCTTAATAACATGATTTTATTTTGGTGTAAGTGTATGATTTAAGCTTAAACATTCGTTTTTTTTCTAAAGTTAGTTTACTGCTTAGAGTTTTGGAAAATACACCAACATAGATGAAATATGTTTGGTTTTGTTTTTCGGTTTCGAGAGTTGCCTCGTATCGATGTGGTAGCTTCTACGACCAACAACACTCAACATTAAACATGTGTTTGGTTTTTGACTTTTGTTAATAACATGATCTTATTTAAGTGTTAGTGTACTATTTAAGTTAAGCATTCGGAGGTTTTTATTCAGTTCGCTTAGAGTTTTGGAAAATATACCTCACCGATAATCGATTTTATGTAATTAGTTTTGATTTTGATGGAAATGTCGATAAACAAAATGGTGGGGGCCTTTTACTCTTACGATACCTTCCTTCTATCCTTTCACTCTTTTTTACTCGTCGCTATCGAGTTTTGTCGTGTCCCCATTTTTTGGGCAAAATTACAGAATCAATAAATGGAGGAATATATAGACTGTAATTGTGAACAAATTGACAAAAAATATTAAAGAGATTTGGGTTTGGAATTGGACAAAAAGTGGCATCCACCAAAAAAAGAGATAAAGATAATTAATCAAACGGTCTATGGAAACAAAGGGTTATAAATTATGAACTTGAAGAGATTAGAGACCATTTGAAATTTTGGATAATATCAAGCTTATATCTCCATGTTCTTCAATTCTTCTGCTATATCATTTTGATGGATATTTAAACAATTTGTTTTAGTACAGTATCATTTAACAAGCAATCAATTCATTATATATTTGGAATCTAAAGATTTCAGCCGAAAGTGTTATCGAGAAGAGAGAGACAAACAAAAAAAAGAGGAAAAACGTTTTGGCTTTTTAAAAGTTTGAGGTAGAATAAAGTTATGCTTTTATAGATGTCGGTATCTTTAAGAAATTTTAGCATTATTGTCTTTTTCTCTTTTTTTTCCCCTTTGTTTGCATAGTCTTAGCATTATCGTTTAATTGTATAAGAAGTTAATTTGGTATTATGTTTTCTTTTTCACGTGCATAGGTTTTTCTTGGTAAACAGATATATAGGAATATTTGCAATGCAGATATGCATGAGAAAATTGATGATAACTGCTTTTGTACTTTTATTATGTTGCATCATGTGACATCTAAACGAACCAATCCATGAGATTGACACCGCTGAAAATAATACTATATTCAATTACATTATGATACCAAAAAGTAAGCTGATAGACCACACTTTACTTTGAAAATGGATAACGTAAATGGTTTGTTTTTATTTTTGTTAAAAGGACGTAAATGGCATGTTTATAAAAAAAAAAAATGATTTTGTTTAATCGGTGAATATAATAAGGATATGTTAAACCTTCAGTACGTATGTTATTTGCTTCTTAATAGACGATTTACATAAGTAAATACGCAAAGAGATGTCTCTTTTTAAGTTTTGATGTCCTTATTTCAAATCTTGTTTTATCAACCTTTTAAATATAACAAAGTTGAAGCTATCTGAAGGAAAGAAAAGAAAAGAAAAATGGCTAGGCCCAATGACAATGCTATAAATATTTCTGTAACAAAAAGAAATTAAGTTAATATAGAAGTAGTATATTAAAAGTTTGTGTCGTCACGATGTGACATGACCGATAAAGAAGGAGAAGAGGCAGAAGAAGGAAATCATGGAAGTGAGTGAAGGTGAGAGAGACTGATGCCTGACTCCTAACCATTTCAAACTTTGGCACTGAAATCCATGGCGTTTATCTTTTTTCTTTTAGATTTTTGTTTTTTCGTGTAAATGAAACGACACCCACTTCTTCTATTCTGATAACGACTTTTCTTCTCTTCGTATTTACATATACCATTTCTCACATTGATTTCACTTTTGCATGAATGGGTGAGCATGTTTTAGTTTGTTGTTCCTCCCATTTTATAGCATATGGTCCTTTTCATGTTAAAAGAGTGTATTGCTACAATTTCACCGGTTCCATCGTTTGTTTCAAGATTGTCCATTTTGGGTAAATGGAGGCGACTATTAAATCTACAAATACAAACGGATTATGCACATATAGAACAATTCAGATCATATTGTTCAAAACTTAATAAAGTCTAAGTTAAAAAACAACATTATAGTTTCGGTTTGAGTTCTCATAAAAATATTTTTTGGCTTAACAATACATATAAATTTGGAGCATCATGATTATTTTCGATTTTTAAAAAAATACGTAAAGAGCGAAAAAGAGTGTGGTCTTACCGGAAGACAGAATGACAAGAGCAAACTAATAGATATAAATATTTTTTTCACCGGTTGAACAAATATAAATTTTATCTTTTCAAATGTTGATATATGTTTTCATGCTATAGTAAAACTTAGTATTTTATAAAGTTAATTATATATATATATTATATTCATACAACTAATTTTGTGTGTGTTGTGTACTAATTATTTGTTTTACACTATAGACCTTTTTCACTGACAAAGAAAATGGTGTATAGTGTAAAACAAATATCTAGTACATATGCAAAACAAAGTATATTTCTAGTACGATATATTATAAAATACGATGCTATGAAAACTGTAAGAAAAAGGAAGTAAAGGGATTGGCTTTAGTTGAATCTGAACTAACCACACATGCATGTGTCTAGCAGTAATGCTTCACCAGGAGCAGTCCTTTTCCTTCTGTATTACACTCCGACATACATGCACACTTGAACTTGAAGACACTTCTTTCTTCTTATTAGTATAATCCTTTTTTGTTGGTAAAAATAATAATTGAACACACTCACACACACACACTATCCATTGGCATAATATTCTTTCACCAAACCTCGTTTTCTAAGTTTGATTAGTCAATATAGTCATTACAATAACATTCAAAATAACTATATATATAAACTTATTACATAAAGCTTATCATATATTTGGTCCAAAAACATACTATTTCTTACGATAATTGATATACTCGCTTTTTCAACTCATACTCATTATATATTAGGTGTGTATTGCTAATTAGTCAGTGGAAATAAATTCTATGATAATTAAAATGTAATATGTTTTTTTTTGTCAACATGTATTATATTAGATTCAAATCATACAGTAACCATACCAATACAAATTAACCAGTAAATTGATCACAGATTTTGTTGAGCTAAATTATGATTATAAGCCTTTTGTTAGAAAACGACGTTTACAATGTATTTCATATAGTACATTTAAATACCATAGATAGTGAGGCATAATTATAACTTTGGGGGAAATTATTTGCTAGAGTATCAAGAGACCCACATGGCAACCATGCAAGCGTTTAATTTGTAATTATGACTCGCACCAAATACAAATATCTCATCTTTCGTCACGGTTCTTCTAATTTTGTATACTATATACTTTTAAAGTTCTTGAAAATTCTAGTAATGATTGATTGTAAAATACGATTTTGTATCTATACGTGAATTGAACTTATACTACTATGATCGTGCGATTTTAAATGATACAATAAGTGTAGAATAACTTATATAATACACTCTAGTACTCTAAGTTCTGGAAAATTGAGATAAAAAACTAAAGTTTTCTATAAGATTATTTGATATATATGTGAATAAAGGTAGCTTTACAGTTGTTACTTTCAGATTTTCTTAATCAGTTTTCTAGAGTCTTATAAAGATATTATTAATCAATCTTGTTTATTTTTTGAAAAATGAGAAAACTAAAGCTTTAAAACGAAAGTCCACAGAGATCAAAATTGGTTTTTTTTCTTCTATAAACCTAAAGTTTAATCGAGAAAACCAAATCAGTTTGTTGTTGCATTAGCTCTTTCTTGTTTTTTTTTTTAAATATCTTTTTTTTGGTGGTATATTCTACAAACTCTCTCATACTTTATTAATGAATTCAAATTCATTAAAAAAAATATTATTATTATGTGTTTGAAAAACACATCAAACTATAAGGGTCAAAAGATATCTCATGAGATTTTGTCTTCACGTAAAAATATATGATTTCTTGTTTGGTCACATTGAGACCAAAAACCCACAAAATCCAAATAAAATCTACAATTAATCGAATTAGATTTTAATATTTTACCATTCAATTAGACGATTTCAAACTACAGTCTACACGGACGTGGGATATGGAGCGAATTGTTTCTAGTTTCTACCTGAGAATTTGACTCACGATTTGACCTAATTATTATCCCTTGCATTTAATGCAAATAATTGACTGAAAAGAAAAGAAAAATGCAGATATTCGTGTGAACAATAGGAATTGGTAATACTTTTAAGTCACAATAGTTCAACTATAAAATCCAAAACACTCAAAGTCTCAAACCAAACTGAAAATTAAGATCAGTTATCTCTATGGAAAAACAACATTTCTGTAGCTAACTAATTAACGAATGCTTGAGAATTATAACCCGTTCATTACATTACGTTAACCAACAGACCCAAGACAATTCATACAACAAAAACTATTCTCTTCTTTGGTTTTTGTTTGAGAGAAAAAAAATCAAACCCCCAGTGAATACCCAAACCTGGTAACCCACAAACCAAGAATATGTAAGAAAACCAACGAATATCAAAAGATGATCTTTAATTCCAATCAAAGAAAAAAAAGAAGAATATTTGTTTTCTTTTGTGTTCTCTCTTCAAGGTCTATGAAGATGCTCTATCACTCGCCTTTTCTCCTTCGGTAGTCGCCGAAGACATGTAGCTCACGGCCAGAGACGTGCTCTCATCGGTACAATGCGTCTGAGGAGGAGGAGGAACCAAAGCAGCCGGAGCTTGAAAATGTTGCTTGCAATTGTGGCAAGTTATTTGCATCATCGTTGCACTAATCCTCCTACTTGCTTCTTCTCTAAAAAGATGAGCTTTGTGAAGCTCAGCTCTCGCATGTTGCCTTATTCTCTTGGCTTCAGCAAACTCCAATTCCGCGATTTCGATCTGCCTCTTTGTTTCTCTTCTCGCCTCCTCTCTTTCTAGGCTCGTTTCTCCCTTCTCGTAGCTCTTCTTCTCAACTTCCGACATTGTCTTTTGATCCATTGTCCCTATAGACAGACTAAGGCTGGTCTCATCAGCACAATTCCTCGATGGAAGTAGCTGAAGCTCGATACTACCATTAGTAACGAAGGGATAGAGCAAAGTGGATGGTTGTTGTTCCGACGGTGGGGATTGTCTTCTTTGTAAAGGATGTCCAGGCAATATAGGACCAATGGAGAGGTCCCCGTTCTCGTTGTTTTCCGCGGTTGAAGCGGTTTGTGTAGCGTTTGTGGTATGTTGTTGCTGCTCATGTAAACGGTGGTTGGAGGGTTGGGATCGGCGTACGGTGCAAGTGTCTTGGTGCTCTATGAAACTTTCCACTCTGAGAAATAAGAGTGTATTATATAAGTTAAACTAAAATGGAAAGCACAAAGGAATATTTGTATCTCGTGACAGATAATATAAATAATTAAGTTAGTGGAGTTAGGTATCTTTTGGATTATATATTTGAGTATGAGATATGCAAGACTTCGAGGTTTAGTATGGTATATACTTAACAAAGTTTGATAATGAAATCTATTATGGGGTCAACGTGAGTAATCAAAACATAGTTCCTAATTATTAAATTAATTAAAAGTATTTTCAGACAACAGTACATCCAAACAAACCTCATCAGGTTCCATTAGTAAACGTTGTTTCAAGATCTATGTGCGTTATCTAAAAATCAAAACATGGACACGCCATACTAGAAAAAACATTCTTTGATTTACTTTAAGGATTCCGATAAATATATATCCTAAATATATAATAAAAATAAAAATTAAAAAGCTAGGGTTTGTTACTAAGGAATGGAACCTGGAAAAAACTCGGCCGCAGTCACAGGAGTGGCCGCGAGTGCCACAGGTTTTGAGATGAGCTTTGTAATCAGATTGAACTGCGTAGCCTTTTGAGCATCGCTCGCAGATCCATTGCTTGTGGTTACTATGTTTCCGTCGGAAGTGTTTCTTGATTCCCACGAGATCTCCGAGCGCGTGGCAAGGGTTGTGGTGGAGACATGTCGGCTCCGGACAGACGTAGACTCTTTTCCTCACTTCCTCGTTGGTCTCTCTTTTAAGAAGCTTCCATGGAACTTTATGTCGTCTTCTATGCATCTGTAGATTCTGGTCCCTTTGAAACCCTTGGTTACAGATCTCACATACGTACCGATCCGATTCTAGTAACGTTCTTGGTGATAAAGATACCACCTCCGCCTCCGGATCTGCCACCGGATAAATCAAAATCTTTAACAGAACTATTTGATAACTTTCCGGATATAGAATCTAACAACTAGTAATTCTTGATAAGAAAATTGTTAAATACCCGGTGTCCCGGCGGGTCTCCGTTTCCGCTTCTGAGTCACGGCGGTTCCATTACCGTCGGGAAGAAGATCAGAGGAAGATGAAGATGGAGGAGGGTTGTGATGATGGGTGTTGATGTTCTTGGTGGTATTGCTTCTCTCGTAGTCTATCATCGGATGAGGTTTTTAATCTCTTCTCTTTTTGTATTTTATCTCAAGACAGTGTGGTTTATAGTGAGAGAGGTACTGTGACTAAATGAAAAATAAGAACAAAATTGAGGAATCTTTTGTTTTTCATGTAGAGAAAGAAGGAGAGATTGTTTTTTATGTTTCCTTATTTATTTGGTAGAGAGAGTACTCATCTTTACTAATAGAAGAAGAAAGTATAAGATGAGTTAAGAGAGAGAAACAAAGGGCTTTGTTTTTCTGAAATCATCTTTATTTTTTTTCTCACATAAAGGGATAATAGCTTTTCTGTTCCCTTTTACTATCCAACTTTTTATAATTTTCTTGGAAAAGAAAAAAATAAATGAAACTTTCAACTTTTTGTTAATTGTTTCATTGACCTCTCACCTTAGATGGAGAAATGCATTGTATGGTCTTTGGTGCTTCAATCTTCTTCAGAGTAGTTATGAACCTCTCTCTTCTCTATCTGTACACTGTTTGTTTACAAACACAAAACATATCTATGGAGAGAGATGTTTATACATATAAAGAGAGTGGGACAAGGAGCTTGGAGCCCACATTAGCATCAGGACAAGAAACAAAAAAACATCCCCTTCCACTACACAACAATTACAAGTCATTATTATTTCATATCATAAAATATTCGATCAGAGTGAGTAAGTTTTGTTTTTCAAAGATAAATAAAAAAAAGGATAGGTGAAAAATATAAACGGAATCTTGGAAATTTGATGTTTAACAGTACATGTTTTTTAATGGTGACAAATGTATATATGTGTAGCCTTTAGCTATAGGGCTGGTGTAAATTAAAAAGGGAAGGGACTTGAGAATATTTGTTTTGAATATAAGACACATGCATATACCCAATTTATGTTTCCGTATATATACAAATATACAATGTGGTGCCATCATCTCATGCCTTTTTATATAAGAAATAGGTTTTAATCAAATATGAATACTGTGCCCACAAGTGAGACGAATCAGAAAATTTCCAATATATAGTTTTTCTTACAAGAAAAACAAAAAACAAACACAAAACCCTAGAGTCAGATCTGGTTTTTGAGTGTCAGCTGAGACCAATTCTATATAACATCTCAAACAAAAGAAAAATTAGAGATCTGGAATATGTTCGAAAGAATTTTCTTTATTAAAAAACATGTCTATAAAAGTGTGTGTGTGTGTGTGTGTTGTGCGTATAACATATACTTAAAGTCCACCACCATCTCATTAAAGGGCATTTGTCTATCCAAGTGGAACTGTAAGAAAATTGAAGTAAATACAAATTTTTTTAAAAGTTTTATTTTTCATTAAAAAATAAAAAGAGAAACAAAAAGAAGATGATACTTTATTAATAGGAAGAGAAAGGAGATGGTTGAGTTGGAAAGAATGGGTGGGAGGATGGGGGAGATGGATTCTCATCACATGCAATGCTTTTTTTTCTTTTTTTGTAAAGTTGGATATATCAAAACTTTCACAATCGCATTCTTACTTAAGAAATTAGGATAATAGTCACCTCTTTCCTTTATTTAAGGAATATATGCAGTAAAGAACCCTCTATTTGGCAAAAATAATGGATAAAAATCATACTTAAATTCGATTATTTATTTTGTGTTTTCTTTAGAAAATAAAAGGATTTTATGGGTATATTTGAAAATAACACACTAATTAATTTATTTGACACTACGTTATATATATATATATATATATAGTTTTGTTATCCTATTCTTTTGTAAATTAAACTCCACTATGATCATGTAGCAACTTCACCCTCGTCCAAATTACTCGTTTAACTAGTTTATTTAATTGCGTGAACTCAATTCACTACCTTAATTAGTTTTTTTTAGTTGTTGACTTGTATTACCTTGAATTTACCCCGGTCTTTAGACTTAGCATTATCTATAACTCTTTTTTTTGTTAATACTACTCATTAAATTAGAAAAAATGGAGTAGTATTTATGTATTTATATGAAACAAATAATAGCACCCGAAAACCATTTAGTGGAGCTGTACACTGAAACCTGAGGCATTTGTCTCGTTCGCTCTTGTTGCTATCTGAAAGTTGCAACTTCAAAAGTAAAATTGACATTTTTTAGATTTCACTGAAACCCAAAACGGAGAGTATTGACTTTAATGTAGCCTTTTACAGAAATTACTTACATACATGAAAAAGTAGTATGTGCCAATGTTACGCGTAGCCTATAGGAACCAAAGTAAAATACAAAATTCCAAATAAAAGAAACTAAACTGGCGAACGAAAGAAAAGTTTTGGAAATTAATCCCTGTAAAAGAAAAACAAGAACACTAGAATTATAAAGCATTGCAGGTGATGTTGTCTTCTACAAACAATTTTCTTTAATAAAGTAGATATATATACACTCGTCCAAAACAACACTTCAATTCGTTTTGTTGATATATATACACAATTCAATATCAAGAACAAAATCGCTAAAATAAAATTTGGAGGTGATTTTAAATGCTTTTTTTTAGCGAATAAAAAATAAAGTCTTTAAATGAGATAATACGACGATTATGTTTTGTCTTATATATACGATTTAACATCATTAGCTTTTCAAAATGTTTTAATTTATATTTCCAATTTTGTTGGCTGTTTTAAGGTAAAACTGCAATAAATTTTTGAGATTTAAGTCTAACCAACAAAATGATGCTAAGTAGATGTTTATATGTCCAACAATTTTTTGTCATCAATTATACCAAACTTTTTTATACTTCTGCAAAACTTGAACTATTATTATGCAAAAGAAAGCTATCATCTACATAAGATAATTTAGTAAGATCGAAATAGAGGTATTCCACGAGATTTGAGTGATATGGACGTGATAATGTAAAAGCAAGATTTAGGGGGTGAGATTAGATGCGAGATTCGTTTAAAAAAAGACAAGTACGAATAAAGGAGAGGAGTACAAGAAAACAAACAAAAACAAGTGTATTAATTAATTAGGTTTAATTAAGGGAAGAGCATAGTGATGACAACATGGGAATTGGACCCTTTGGCTTTTTGCTTTCCAAGCAGTAATGATGAATCGGTGAAAACTTATATTGACAACGCATAAAAGACTAATTAAAATATAGATTTCTAATTTTATTTTTTTGTTATAATAATTATATAGAGAAAAAGTGACTTTGTCTCTATGTCATAATCTTCATAGAAAGCATTGCCAAATCTTATGGCCACATGGACGGTGTAAGCCTTTACCCTACTCGCGACTCTAATCTATTGCCTTTGCATTTTCATCATTATTACATCTTATAGTATGTAACTTTTGTATCAATTGTCATCATTATGGTTTGTTCATTTGTTCATAAAATAGGCTGAGCCTATTAATGCTCACGGATGAACATGACCCCTACTTTTACTTACCTTTCTTGTCTAGAAATTAGAGAATGCTTTGTGATGTTAAGTTGCAACTGGTTACGACAATCAGTTGGTTCAACAGGGCTGGTCTCAAGTTCAGTGGCTCGTCCAAGGGTGATAGTAGATTTTTTCCGCAACCGATAGATCATGGTCAAATAATTGATAAAGAAAAATATCTCACAATAGTAAATATTATATGTTATATAGTATGTGTCTATTTACAATACCACGAATTATAAAAGAATTTTAAAAATCACCAATTATCAAGTCTTTCTAAAATCTCAAGAAACCTTTTTGAAGTTTATTCTAAAGTCTTTATACAGTTGATTTCGAAAAAGATGTTGTCGTAACTTTTTTTTTTTTTTTGNTTTTAAGTATTGCAAGTAATTAGTAT
>Ga0041059_1001231_pt1 | contig 20491 bp, 25 predicted proteins | sample AraColnosormetaG_FD_56232 | JGI IMG/M metagenome (GOLD analysis project Ga0041059, IMG submission 56232) | Arabidopsis roots microbial communities from North Carolina, USA - Col MF nosort | ecosystem: Host-associated > Plants > Roots > Unclassified | place: USA: North Carolina | collected... | reverse complement strand
ATCGTCCTAAGTATGTAAAACACACTAAAACGACTCCTAATGAGATGATTTGTGGATGAAACAATGACAAAGTGGTGAAGAATGAATGCCTAAATCATGCAAATTATAGACATATCACACATTAACAAACCTCTTAAAATTACTCATTAATTTTCACTTAAAAGTTAAAACCACAAAAAAAAAAAATTATTCTGTTCAAACCCACTTTAATTACTCGTTGACTTTCCTTAAAACAAAAATGGCAACAAAAATTTGACTACCCATTTCTTCTTCTTATGCTTCTTCTCTTTCAGTTAGGTCTCTTCACCCTAACACTCCATCCATAAGTCCATAATGTGGCACGTACGGCCACCTCCCATCATCGCGATGATGGTTCTTCTCCCATAATCTCAGTCCGTCTCTGCCGCCATTAACCAATAACCAAATGGTATCGTACCTTCATCCTCTATTTTTTCAATGATTTATTAACTCTTCGTTTAAATTCCTTCAATTTTGCACTTCACATGATTTTTTAGTTTCATTCATGTGCTTAGAGATATACAACACGTCCGGAATACCATTGATAAGGTTTTAGTCTATCTATAAACTTTTGAACGTATTAATTAGCACAAAGCATACGTTTTTTGTTTTTTCACAAAGCATACGTACGTTGCATGGAATAATTTGTAAAATAATTACTAGGATAGAACACAATTGTATGTTTATTCCTAGAATAAAACACATCTTTTTTTTTATTATTCACATATTTTCAGTACTTGTGTAGTTACAGTTAACATTTTTGATGAGTTTTAATTAAATATTATTTTTAATTCATTTTTAACTAAATATTAAATTAAAAAACACTAATTATACATGTCATCAATCCATGTCATCAATATAATCCACGTCATTACTCATCTGAAACCGCATAACTTTTCGGTTTCATTTCTTTTGGCATTTTACTGTTCATCAGCGGAAAAAAACCTGTCGCTTTCTTTCTCTCTCGATGGAACGAACTCTTTACCGTAATTCCTTCGCCGTTTTCTCTTTTCTTGTCTGTTCCGGCCGAAATTCTTACGCCGGAGTCGCATTTCTGGTATCGTGAAGTCACATCCATGTCGCTGTCGCATTTGAACTGAACTTCTCTAAGTTCCGGTAAGTATGTTTCCAAACTTTATTTCGAATTTTCCGACAAGAATTCGACTTCTAAGTTCAATCGCAAGTGATTCCCGTCACTGAAATCGTTTTCCGATGCTTAACGATGGTTTTTAACGATGCTTAAAGCTGGTTTTTACGTCGTTGTTGATTGACATATGGTGGCCGATTTGTTAGATCTATTTGATTTGATGGCTGAGTTACTGTTTGTTTATCGACTGATTTATGATTTATCAATTCATTTGTGTCTGAGTTTGTTATATGATGTGATTGAGTTATGGTTTAACCTTACATCCGTGGCTGAGTTTTTGTTATATGACGGCTGAGTTTGTTTATGTTATGGTTGAGTTTCTGTTATGCTATGGCTGAGTTTGGTTTATGTTTTGATGGAGTTGTTGTTATGTTATGGTTTGACTAAGTTTCTGTTACGATATGGATAAGTTAGATTTATGTTATGGTTGAGTTATGTTATGTGTGGCTGAGATAGGTTTATGTTATGATTGAGTTATGTTATCTATGGCTGAGTTAGGTTTATGTTTTGCCTGAGTTATGGTATCTGTGGCTGAGTTTATTTTATGTTATGGCTGATTTATTGAATGCTTACGGCTGATTTATGTTTTATCAGATGTCTGAAGACCAAGCAAGGGATTACCCTCCAAGATTTTACCCATAGGGGGATTCTAATCTGGAGGTTAAAGCCATTAATCACAACATAAAGCTGGGAGATTTCTTTGCAATTAGAGAATCAATAGGACAAGATATATGGGATGAACTGAAAGAGACACCGATTGGATTAATTGCTAAGCTTGTTGATAGTCATTTTGTATGGTCTCGTAAGACTCTACATTATCTACTATGCAGATAGTTGAGAATACTGAAGAAGGAGCTTTGGTGTCTCGTGGCTGGTCAACCCATCAGGTTTGGATTGAACGAATTTCGCCATATCACGGGATTAAACACAGATCCACTACCTACAGAAAAGTTTGAGCCTGAAGCGGACTACAAAGCGTTCTTTAGGGAATTGCCTGCGCCAACCGGTGAAGGTCCTAAGTTAGAAGAACTTACGGAAGGCTTAGTAATGTGAAGAGCATGGCCTCATAAAAAGCGTAGATGGTTTGGGTTATTGACTCTTTTATCCATTGGATTTTATGGCTTGCATCCTAACTCTAGGATACCATTAGAGAGTGCCAAAAGAGTTTTTGATGATGAAGCCATGAAGACTTATCCATGGGGTCGGGCAGCATTTGAAGCCCTTGTTGTTTCTATAAAGTTGCTGAGGCCTATTGGCAAGACGTACACCGTTAGTGGTATGGCTTTCGTGTTGCAGGCTTGGGCGTATGATTCAATTATCACCATCGGCGAGCGTTTTGGGAACGTAGTTAAAGCGGATGAGATTCCGTTGCTTAGATGGGGAGGCAACAGTACTCGTGCAATAATAGAATCGGCCATTGCTGAAGATAAGTGAATGGTGGTGAGGTACGGTTTTGGCTCTGTTATGATAGTTATTGACTGAGTTATGTTCTGTTTTTTTATCAAATATTTATGTTACGGTTGAGTTATGCTCTCTTATGATTGAGTTAATGTTCTGTTTTTTTGTCAAGTATGTTATGTGACGGCTGAGTTATGATCAGTGAAGGCTGAGTTATGTTCTCTTTTTTGGCAAATATGTTATATGACGGCTGAGTATGTTATGTAATGGCTGAGTTATGTTATGTGATGGCTGAGTTATGTTCTGTAATGGCTGAGTTATGTGCTGTGACGCCTGAGTTATACTATGGCTGAGTTAAACATACTGATGAGTTTTATTATCTCTTGTGTTGTAGCTGTGTGTGCGTAAAATGGTTCCAAAGGCTGAGTTAAGCGAGCTGTTTCATACTTGGCCAGACGAATTAGAAGACCTAGCACTTGATCACTTGATCGAAGACATACACGAGGCTAAGCTTGTTAAAGGTTATTGGGATGTGAAGACGAGTGAGAAGAAGAAGAAACTTGTAAAAGATAAAGATGCGGATGTGTCTGAAACTCCCGCAAAGAAGCAGAAAGTCTCTCACAGTGAGGGTGTTCATTCTCGTGAGAAAGATGCACAAAAGAAGAAGAAGAATAAGAAGAAGGAAGTAGCTGTCAAATCTGATGAGGACGAGGACGAGCAGGATGTTCGGGGAGAACAGTCGCTCGTGGATGCGGTGTCCAACTTAATCTCTCCCTTAAACTCAAGATTTGACACCGTTGATAATAACATCAAAGAAATGTCCTCCCGTTTGGAGGTGATTGGAGATCAAGTAGAATCGAGGATTTATGCAAAGTTTGAAAGAAGGTTTGCATCCATTGAGAACGAGGTCAAACAGATGAAAGAGCATCTGAAGGTCATTGGGGTAGGACTAACTGGCCAAACTGGCATAGTTGACTTAGAATTAAACTCTAGTTTAATTAGAGATATGTTTTTAACCAAAGAGCAGCAAGGCTACCCTAAACCCCCAACTCAACAGACACAAAAAGGTAAAAGGAAACCTACAAATAACCAATCTGTTACTAGTCCTCCTCCGGTAAGCTAATGGCTGAGTTATTACTTTTTATTTAGTTACAACTGACTTATCTTCATATTATACGACTGAGTTATTACTTTTTATTTTGTTACGACTGACTTATCTTCATATTATACGGCTGAGTTATAACTTTTATTTAGTTATCTGCATATTATACGGCTAAGTTATACCTTTTATTTAGTTATTGCTGAGTTATATTTATACATAGGCCTGAGTTTTCATTATTTAATGCCTGAGTTTTCTTTACGTTTATGCAGTCGAAAGAAGTTGTAGTGGTAGAGAAGGATGCTGATATTGCAGAGGTTGGGGTTAGTAGGAATTTTGATGGAGAATTTGCTAAGGCCACTGAAGGAAACAATTCTGATATTGATTTCATTGAGAAGTCTCCTGGTTCCCGCCGTTTACGCTCTACGACGGCGGCGAGGAGAATTTCCAAAGCGAAAACATCACCAAAGAAGAAAGGCAATGTTAAGGAGAAAATATTAAATGAGCTAATCGTGAAAGAGCCAGCCAAAAGAGGAAGAAATGCTGCTACAAAGCCACCTACAAAGGTGCCTCCAAAGGTGCTTCTAAAGGTGACAATAAAAAAGCCAAAATCACTTGAGGAAAAAGCCAAGGAAAAAGCTGACTGTGGTACTTCTTCTGGCCCCAAAAATAAGCCTGAGGAAGCCAAGGAAAAAGTTGACGGTGATACTTCTTCTGTCCCCAAGAATAAGCCTAAGGAAGCCAAGGAAAAAGCTGATGGTGAGAGGGTAGCTGATGATGATTCTATACTTGATGTTACTGACCAGATTGTATCTGAGTATAATCGCCTGCTTCCTGAGTCTGATGAAGATGAGGAGGAAACCATGAGGCTGCAGAGAGTAAAAGCTGCGAGGAGAAAAACTGTTAAGTTGTCCCCGGATGGGAGTTCATTGATTAAACTCGATGAAATGACCACTATGACTTTTCCAGTAATTGGAGACAGCGGGCTGAGCTGCATGATGAAGGGTTGTCTGCCTTCATGAGGAATCTATGATTCTATGGCACCGATTGATCCAGTCAAATTGCAGAAACTTAAGGATTATTTGTCAAGTCCCGACTGGTATGGCTCTTTATACCGTAATAAGTTGTTAAGTATGACATGCTTACACTATTTGTGTATATTAACTTTCTTTTATTATTTGTTAGCAAAAAATCGTTGGAAAATGGAATAGACGAGGTGCAGTTCTACAGAGTTATCATGACCGAAAGAAAGTTTTGACCAGATTCAAAATATGGATGGCTTGGTGATGAAGTAAGTTATTGCTATATTTTGTCTAAGTTTGTCTACTTTATGGCTAAGTTATCGTGTCGTTCAGGCTGAGTTAAATAAATTATAGCTGGTTTATTCTGGTGTGCAGACTGAGTTGTAGTTGGTTATGTTTGAGTTAGGGTATTGTCCTGCCTGAGTTAAAGTAGATAATGGCTGATTTATTTAGGTGTTGAGGCTGAAATTTACTTGGTTACAGTTGAGTTAATGTTGTGTTTTGTCTTGGATAGTTTTATTTTTGTACAGCAAATTGCTGCGTATATGAAAATCCTCGCCCAGAGGCTCCTACGAGATTGGTTCACGACTTATTGGGTTAATGAATACAATCAGTGGAAAATCAAACCAAAGAGGTTTTCTTTCAAAGAGACCGCGTATCAACAGTGGATGAACGGTACGGCTGGAGAACTCCTAACGCGGAAGAAGTGGATAACAGATGTGGATCACTTGTATCTTAACCACCAACCGGAGGTAATCATTTGGTGACCCTTCACGTGAACTTGCTTACGTCTCACATCGATTGCTATGATTGCATCGCTAAGAGCATACAGACGAGAGCGATGGAAAAATGCTGGAAGCTTGTAGGCCGTTCACGAGGATGATTCTACAGATGATGAACGAACCGATTCCTTCTGAAGTCCGTATGCCACGATACGACCAATTTTCATTCCGGCAGAGGGACAAGAAAAAGGTCCCGCAAAAACATATCAGAGGGGACTACAGCGCTTACACGTTAAAGATTCTTGAATGTTTATTGCTTGGTGTTTGTTTTGATGGCATTACTGATGCAAATATCCAGGCTCTATGGGTTAGGATGGCAACAGAGATCTTCGATGAAGCACCGAAAAGGATGGCTGTACGGTTTTTGTAGCAGTGATTGGCTTTTTCGAACATATGTGTGTGTCTTTTGGGATTTTTAGCATGTGATTGTACTAAATATTCACGCTTTAGGATTCATAACCAGAATTATGTCTGTATAAATCTATTAAGTTAATTATAAGTTAAATCGATGTAATTACTGACTTCTCATCGCTCAATTCTTTTTACGTTTGAGTTATGCTAACTTGTCATCGCTCAAATCGTGCTATGCTGAGTTATTATACCGTAACAGCTGAGTTATCGTAGTTTAATTTGATGTTTGGTGATAAGTGTGCATTTTATATCCCTGTTACACTTTATGTCTTTTACTCGACCAGTCACTCGACCACATCAAGTGCTTTGCAACAAGCTGTGTTGGTCGAGTTTTTTTACTGTTCTACTTGAATTTCTGTTTCCTGCATCTTCACTTAGGACTGCTAGAACACCTCAAAACCTGTTATTGCTTGGCTTGACTCTGTGAACTCTGATTGTATCTTGATTGCTAGCATCACACCCGTTTGGATTGACAACCTAAAATACTACAATGACATGATTGGTGTTTTAGGATAATTAACTAAAAAACTATTATCAATTTGGCGTCGTTGCTGATTGGGTGTTTGTTTGTTATATTTAAGATTTTAGACTTTCTTAGATCAAGTTCTTTTTCAATTTTTATTTCAGTTACTAACTGTGTGTTTTTCTTGTTGTCTTCTAGATCCAGGTACACCTCTGCTGTACGCATACTCGATCAAGAGGCAACCAGAACCTCCTTTTCAACGATAACATCGACCACATATCTCGCGAACTCAGAGAAAGGAGAAACACAGTAAACCTTGTACCTCACCAACCACTCGAAATGACTGACGAACAAAATCAACAGAATGGCCCACCAAACATTGGTGCTGGAGATGCACCACGGGACCACCGCCAGAGGAAAGGAATTGCACCTCCTACTATCCAGAACAACAACTTCAAGATTAAGAGTGGTCTCATCTCGATGATTCAGGGGAACAAATTTCATGGTCTACCAATGGAGGATCTACTCGACCACTTGGATGAATTTGATAGGCTCTGCAACCTAACAAAAGTCAATGGTGTCAGTGAAGACGGATTCAAGCTCCGGTTGTTTCCATTCTTCTTGGGCGACAAAGCACACATATGGGAAAAGAATATGCCCCATGACTCAATCATCACCTGGGTTGATTGCAAGAAGGCTTTTTTAGCAAAGTTCTTCTCCAACGCCAAAACTGCAAGACTCATAAATGAGATTTCTAGTTTTTCACAGAAGACTGGTGAAAGCTTCTGTGAAGCATGGGAGCGTTTCAAGGGTTACACCAACCAATGCCCTCATCATGGCTTCAAGAAAGCCTCTCTACTCAGCACTCTATACAGAGGAGTTTTACCACGCATCAGAATGCTTCTGGATACCGCCAGCAATGAAAATTTCCAGAACAAAGATGTTGAAGAAGGATGGGAATTGATTGAGAACCTAGCTCAATCAAATGATAATTACAACAAGGACTGCGAGAGGACCATCAGAGGCACAACTGACTCGGATGACAAACATAGGAAGGAGATCAAAGCGTTGAATGACAAGCAGGACAAGATTCTTCTTAGCCAGCAGAAGCATGTGCACTTCCTTGTTGATGACGAGCAGTATCAGGTCCAAGATGGGGAGGGGAATCAGTTAGAAGAAGTTAGCTACATCAATAATCAAAGTGGCTACAAAGGATACAACAACTTCAAGACTAACAACCCCAACCTCTCTTATCGCAGCACCAACATTGCTAATCCTCAGGATCAAGTGTATCCTCCACAACGACAACAAGGTCATAACAAACCTTTTGTTCCCTACAAGCAAGATTTTGTTTCCAAGCAGCAATTTCAGGGAACTACCAGCAGCAACCACCACCTAGGTTTGCACCTCAACAACACCAAGGTCCTCCCGCTCCTGACGCTAACATGAAACAAATGGCACAACAGCTGCTACAAGAACAAGCATCTAGCTCAATGGACTGCAGGTACAATGACCTGAATGCCAAAGTGGAGGCATTGAATACCAAAGTCAGATATTTGGAAGGCCAATCAGCATCTACCTCTGCGCCCAAAGTTACAGGACTTCCAGGGAAGCCCATACAGAATCAAAAGGAGTATGCAACTGTTAACGCGATCACTATCTGCCATGATCGAGAGCTGCCAACTAGACATGTTCCTAACTTAATCACTGGGACAATGATGTTCAAGAAGGAGAGGCTTCTACTCAGGTTAAGGTCTCTGTTGTTGAATTCAACCACTCTGCTGGTTCTCACCATCTCATTCAATCCACCTCGGAAGAGAAAGTAGCCATAATTGAGAGAATGGCAAAACGATTCAAACCTACTCCATTACCCTCACGTGCTTTACCATGGAAATTCAGGAAAGCCTGGATGGAGAGATACAAATCTGTTGCAGAGAAACAGCTTAACGAGATTGAAGTAGTGATGCCGCTTATGGAAGTTCTCAACGTGATTCATGATCCTCACAAAGATGTGAGAAATCTGATACTGGAAAGGATCAAGATGTATCACGATTCAGATGATGAATGTGATGCTAATCCATCTCGAGCTGCTGATAAGAGGATTGTTCAAGAAAAATTAGAAGATCCTGGATCTTGTACTCTACCATGTTCCATTGGGGAATTAGCTTTCAGCAATTGCCTGTGCGATCTCGGAGCCTCTGTCAGTTTAATGCCACTCTCTGTGGCAAGGAGGTTGGAATTCATTCAGTACATGCCTTGTGACCTGACTTTCCGCCTTCCGGATAGGTCTTCAAGAAAACCCTTTGGCATGCTAAAAGATTTACCCGTCATAATTAATGGAGTGGAAGTGCCTACAAACTTCGTTGTGCTAGATTGAAAGAAGAACATAAGGATCATCTAATCTTGGAAAGACCTTTCTTAGCCTCAGTGGGAGCAGTGATAGATGTCAGGGAAGTGAAAATAAATCTCAACCTTGGAAATCACATCAAGCTTCAGTTTGACATCAACAAAACTCCACAAAGGTCAACAGAAGATGGAAAAACCTCTGAAGACGATAGAGTGATCCCAGGAGAAGGATCTGAGACTAAGAGCGTAAAAGAACTTAAAAAGAGGTCTGATAAACAAGAAAAAACTATAGAGGAGCTAGCCCACATTGTTGAGGAACTTAAGAGTAAGCTGAATCAGATGCAAAAGGAAGCTCAGCCTAAAGGCGGGATTGACATTATCCCAAGAAAAAAGTTCACTTCAAGATGGTCCGAAGAGATAGATTACCCTCCACGAGAGAAAGAAGCCTACTTTGAAGAAAGGGGAATTGAGTATTCTGCTGCACACCTCTCCAGAGAGGACGTTGAATATGATGATGATATCAGAGAGGACAATGCAGACCCTCTGTATTACCCATTTTCTTCTTAATCAAGCGAGAGACTTTAAACAAGCTCACTTGGGAGGAAGTCCCATGACTATCTCTGTAAATAAATTTTTATTTTCTTGTTATTTTTGATTTGTTTTAGTTGTGTTTGTGGTTCTCAGTAACAAAGGAACAACGTGGAGATAGAGTAAAAATTCAAAACTCTTACTCTACAAAAGGCCTGAAGATCGAGTGTATAGCCCAGTGGAGTGCAAAATTTTGAAAACTTTTTGTTGCACGTGGAGACCTTGCATTCGAGTACATCAGTCGAGTATGTGTGATGTTTAAAACCCAAAAATTTTTAAATCATTATTATACTCGACCAACAGAAGCTACAGAGTATTACAGGGAGTTTATCAAGTTTACAGTGGATTGCCGGATTTCCTCAGGTTTTCCTAGTGAAGACAGAGCAATGATTAAGAACAAAGAGACAACCGTGAGACCCACCACTGCACCCTATGTCTCCCACGCTCCTAACCAACAGACAAGAGATCTCCCTCATCTCTTCTCAACCAACCATACCTTACCCTTACCCTTATCATCACTCGACCTCCATCTCTTCAAATCGCCCTTACCTTCACTCTTCACTCGACCTCAACAAGCATTTCTACCTCAGTTTTTCCGCAACCTAGACTCGACCGCACCTCTCTCATCTCTCATCGTCACTCACTCTCAAGTTCACCAAGTTCTTCACTCGACCACGACCAGCTTCACCGACCCCATTCATTCGACAGCCACAAAACAACACCATCACTACCACCACTCGACCGCACCAATCCACTCGACCAAGCTGGTGCCATCTCTCATCGAAAAAAACACCGTCTTCTCTTTTGCTCTGAATTCATCACTCTCCAACTTCAACAACTTCACTCGATCTCTGATCACCATCTTCCTCACCGACCCTTGACCAAACCACGCCATCTCTCCATCGCCTTATCACTCGACATACTCAACGGAGAAACGAGAACGAAGCTGCTCTCAATCCACTCGATCGCGAAGTACACCACTCGATCCAACCCTCTTACTTTGTCGCTCAACAACAACCTCCTCATCACTCGACCTCACTCTCATCGCTTCATCATCTTCAATCGTTTTGTTTCAATCACTCGACCGGTTCCCCAAATTCAACCACGGAGAAGAAGAGGAGTATATACTCGATCGCTTCACAAGAGAAAAGGAGAAAGAAGCTACTCGGCCTCCTTACCAGGCGAAGTCTTCTTCTCACCAATCCTGGAGTTCACTCGACCACAGTGAGGTTCTCTTCGCCATCATCGGTTTTCAAGCTCACTCGATCGCTGACCAAGTCTTCTTTAAATCAACGACGCCGGTTATTACTCAACCATACACTCGATCGGTTCACAAATAAGCAAGACGAATTCGATTTCCAAAACCAACAAAATCTCTCGACCGGTTATTACTCGACTTACTCACTCGACTGTGTGCTTTAGTGTTTTTGGTTTCGTTGGAGCTAACGTATTAACGTTTCTCTTTGAGTTCCATCTGTTTACAGGAAATCAACATGCGTAACTACAGTAGTGAGTCTTCTATGGATCAAGAGTATATTGTGGATGAAGCTGAATCTTGGTCCACTAGACCAGAGAGAGAAGAACATGCTTACAAGAGCTTCCGTGAAGAAATAGAACGCTCAGCAGCTCGACGTAGTCAGAGAAGAGCTGAAATCGCTAGAGGAAAGAGAGCGAAGTCGAGTAGGTATGAGTTGATTGATGAGGACATCAAGACTGAGTATGAGCCAGAGTCATAGCGCAAGGAGACAAAGCTGTTGAACAAACCCGATGAGGTTCCATTCGAAGAGAATATACGACTCTTTGAGCTGAACGATTTATGGGGAACGAGGTATCCTTGCTACGAGACTTTAGCCCCGCTGGGCTACTGGAGGACGTGCAGCATCTGTTTGAGAAGTGTCATCTGGAGACACTCATGTCTTACCCATACGCTGCCTACAAGGAGGAAACGATCGAGTTTCTCTCCACAATGCAAGTGGAGATGTATCAGGGTCTCACAGAATTTGAGCTGGATACCAATGGATGAGCATCGCTATCAGTTGTTGATCAAGAAGTTGGAAGAACTGTTTGGCTTCCCTAGTGGAAAGGGAACCAAGCCTAAGTTTGACAGGGAAGAGCTTAAGGATTTGTGGGCTACTATTGGCAACAATGTACCGCTAAACTCTGTGCGGTCCAAGACCAACCAAATCTGAATTCCTGTGATTCGCTACTTTCAGCGCTCGTTTGCCAATGTTCTTTACTCCAGGGAGTCTACAGGCACTGTGTCTAACATAGACATGGAGATGATAGATTCCGCACTTACAAGCATTCTCCGCCGTACAAAGGGAAAGAAGGTCCTGAGAGGCGATCTCAATGACGCGTCACTAGTAATGCTTATGTTGATCCACTTGTGTGGATACAGGATGTGGACGTTGACAAACGGCAAGAAGAAGGTGAGAGGAGCACTATGCGTAGGTGGCGTTGTGACGCCAATTCTGGTAGCTTGTGGAGTACCGCTGAAGGAACCAAGGTTAGAACCGAGAATGATGGATTTGGATCATTTGCGTCAATGTGAGTTCTTGGAGCATGACATGGTTGGCGACTTCGCCTCTACATTGACGCTACTAGGATTCTCGAGGGAAGGAACATTGACTTCAAGCCTGCGCTTGAAGATCTTTATTTCGAGGGCAGTTTGCCAACTAAGGAGATCACTCACACGGAAGGAGCTACAACAGAAGAGGTTGATAAGACGGATGAAACAGATGAAGTAGAGTTTGACACGAGAATGTATCATTTCAGTGAGCATGTACCTCCAGCGAGGGAGAGCAAGAGTTTTAGTGAAGCTCACAAGAACAACAGCAAGTTATAGAAGTGGTGCAAGAAACAGGATAAGTAACTCGCCAAGTTCTTCAAGGCTATCAAGTTTCTTAAGGACAAGCTAAGCTGCTCCTCTGCCACTACAGCTATTCCGCAGGGCCAGCTCCCTCAGGACATGCCCTCGAGGAGATATGACGAGCCATAGCCTAGTGAGCAAGAGGTTTCGCATGTGCCTGCGAGGCATTCATCATTCGAGCCTCATGAATCTGGGAGAAAGAGGAGGACCACGCTCACTCGATCTAGCACCAGGAGAAGAAGACTTCTATAATCTCGAAGTTTACGCGACCACAGTGCTGGCCGCAGCAGAAGGAGAGAGGTCAGGTATCCTACGAGCGGTGTTGGCCGCCACATAGCTGATGAGGTCGAGTACCCACACGCTGGAGCTGATATAGAATAGGGCGACTCGTCAATGGCCTGGGAGCAATCACAGGCAGCATTGACGACCAACTTCGTTCATTATTCGACTTAGGTAAGCGCCTCACTTCACCATTGTATTATACCATCTCTTGTGATTTGTTTTTTTATTTTGTTTCTGTGATTTGATTTGTCTTGAGGACTCTCTTCCAAGTTTAGTCACACAGTGGACTGTGTGATTTAAGTTTGGGGGAGGGATCAGGAAGTGTGTGTTGCATTGTATATACTCTTGAGTCTGCATTCATCTAAGGCATAGAAAAACCAATAAAATTTGAAAATTTTCAGAAAATGATTTCACAAAAACAGAGTGTTCATGTAGTTGCATTACATTTAGGATTGAGTTTAGAGTGTTTCATTTAGGACTGTTGCATATGCATAGGGAATAATGATAAGATAGCCTTGTAAGCGTTTTGGTTCACCGGGTAAACTCAGTGTCCTCGTTGCTAGTTATCTGTTGCGTAGTCAATGAAATTGAAGTAAAACTGCACCATGCCTAGATTACTCTACTCAACCACACTGTCATGATCTGATACCATTCCCTATCAATTTGAACCTGAATCTGATTTTCAATTATCATGTCTGCATCAAATTGGAACTCATGGATACCCTAAAATACTTGGACTTTCTTACTCATTTTAACCACTCTTGTTAATCCAAGTAGCTGAATCTCCTTATTAGAGCAGTTAAACCAAAACCAAATCTAAACTTTCTTTCAAGCCCTATATCAGTTATTATTGTTTGTGAGGTCTTATTCCGACTAAGCTTGGTAGAAAGTGTTAGGTTCGTAACGATAGAGATAGTGTCTCATGTAGTTCTAGTTCGCATTATCCGGACTAGATAGGACTAAGTGGGCGCTTATACTTTGGGTTGGGATATGTCTAAAAGAAAAAAAAAGGATGGATTCATTGATAAGAAAAGGTAAAAGACTCTAGGTGAAGTAAGCTAAACAAGCAGAAAAAGTCTAGTAAAGGTTTTGGAATTTGTAAAGAAAAGAAAAGAGTTCTTGTTAGCTAATGAAGAAGGGTAAAATTTAAAAAAAAACAGGAATCTTAGTTGTTAAAGAAATCCAAATCCGCTAGATGTATCAAACTGTTGAGAGTAGTTTAGAATTGTCAATACGCTAGGTGGTTGAGTTTGATTTATAGATCCTTTCTAGATTAGTTGTTCTTAATGCCTATTGCTTTCTGATCAACTGGAATTTGAGCCCAGACATATCTGCACCCAAAAGGTGTTCGATGAAATGTCTGAACCACTAATTCCAGAGATTCGTGGCTCTGTACTAAGGTATTGGTTGCAGGGAGCGTTTTGGCTTTAACTTGTTGGTTCGTAATGCATGTTTGGTTAGCTCTCATCAATGGTGATTGAGTCTGGGACTGGTTTAACTTGAGGGTCTCTGTTGCGGTGGCACTTAGATTTGGTTATCGAACTTGTTGTCTAGGGATAATTTATTGAGCATGTCAATCATCTGTAAACTGAAGAAACGAAACTACTCAATTACCCCATCCTCGGGAATTCTTTATCTAATTGATTTCTTTGTTTACTCCGCTATTGTTTACTGCACCTCGCTGCCTGTTGTTTAGTTTTTGTATTTTCTGCCTGTTACTCGACCTGATACTCGCCCACCAAGTTGTCTGGCAACAGACTGTGCAGCCGAGTATCCCTGTAACATTTTCTGTCTATTACTCGACCTGTCACTCGACCACATCCAGTGCTTGGCAACAAGCTGTGTTGGTCGAGTGTTTTTACTGTTCTGCTTGAATTTCTGTTTCCTGCTTGTTCACTTAGGACTGCTAGAACACCCGAAAACCTCTTATTGCTTGGCTTAACTCTGTGAACTCTGATTGTATCTTGATTGCTAGCATCACACCCATTTGGATTGACAACCTAAAATACTACAATGACATGATTGGTGTTTTAGGATAATTGACTAAAAACCTATCATCATTTGGCATAGTTATTCTGGTGGCTGACTTGTCACCGCACAAATCGTGTGATGGCCGAGTTATTCTACCATAATGGCTGACTTATAATAGATTATTTGATGTTACGGCTGAGTTATTCTAACGTGGTGGTTGACTTGTCATACCCAAATGTCGTTGTAATCAAAGAACCCAAACGTCACTCGAGGACTACATATACACCGGTTTACCTTCTTATAAATATAACTGAATAGTCAAGAACCTAAACGTCGTTAGAGGACTATATATACACTGGTTCACTGTAGTCTTTTCTCTTGTCGATTCTTCTCTTTTCTCTTGTCCCTTTCTCTAATCTCTGAGCAACAAATCTCTTCCGAGATCATGGATGCATCAGGTTCCAACAAGAGGCCGTGTGTGGATGACGGTTCCAACATCAGGCTGCTTGAAACGGAGAAAATTTCAAAGGCATCATCTCTCTCATCAGATGCAACATTTATAAAGGAGACGGAGGAAGCACACTTCTTGGATCTCAAACTGCGTGAGAAAGAAACGGAACTTAATCTCCTAAAGAAAATGAAGAGGATGGAGGATGGATTTAACGTGGAGGAAGAGTTCCAGAAAGTGGAGGAGCAGGTAAGCAAGGCTTACAAGGAGAAGAATGAATTCAAGGTGATTAGTATTGATTGGGATAAAATGGGGTATGGATCGACCGAGAGTTAAAGTTTTGAATCAGATGAAGAATGAAGATGGCGATTGATGTGATTGTATCGTCATAACAAAATTACATCTCCATGTTATTTAAATTTTGTTTTATGTTATTGAATTGCAGTACTCCTACGTTATCAATGTTAAATCTTTATTTTTTATTTTAAATTTTGCGTAACCGTGATTCATAATCTATTTTCTATTCAGTTGAGTTATTCGTGTGTTATGGCTGAGTTATGCTAACGTTAAGGCGGACGTATCTTATATTAACTTGATGTTTCGTTGAGTTATTCGTGTGTGATGACTGAGTTATTCGTGTTTGATTGCTGAGTTATGGTAACACTTAACGGCTGAGTTATCGTAGACTAATTCGAATGTTTGATTGAGTTATTATAATATGATGGCTGTGTTATCATCGCACATATCGGTAATGTCGCTGATTTAATTAAAATTGACAGTACAAGGAATTTCAAATTGAAAAAACCAGATTTAGCTAAGATCACAGATACTTGTTCAAGCTCTCATACTTTTTCTCTAGCATTTCAAATTTCTTTTCCATAAGAAAGATCTTTTCTGTCTGAGCCTCAATGCGCTTATTGGCTGCTTCCTGATCCTTCTTCATCTCAATTGTCTCCTCTTTTATCATGTCAAACTCATCACACAATGCAACAGTCCACCATCTCTTGAAACCGCAGCCTCGACCGAGACCCTTAAAAATAAGAGGTTGATTCATAGGGATACAAAAATAAAAGAAAGAGAATAAAGAATCATAACTCAACAAAAGATGCTTACATCTGATATTTCATACGGACAACTGAAATAAAGTTTTCTGCTTGTAATAGGATCCCGAGAAGTGGCAACGACAACCTTAGCATTGCAATCAAACTCGATCGGAACGCCCTTATTGCGCCTCCTGTTTTCGCCATACCTCATTCTCATCCTTATTTCCATACAATCGAGCTCCTACATTAACACAAACAGGAAAACCACCACATTAGGTGGCTAACGATTTGTACTATTCAGTGGTCAAGATAAATACCTCATTTCCTTCTGAAAACGTTTTCTCATCAACTCTAGAGTCGTCGTGGAAAAGAGATCTTTGCGCCATCTTCTTTTCTTCAATTAGTGGGGCACTAAAGCACTAAATCTATATAGTCGTGTATGATACAAAAAGCACTAATCAAACGACGGCGTCTTGTATTGGCTGAATAAATTTAGAAGTGGCTGAGTTATAAAAGCTTCATGGCTAGGTTACAGACATATTAATATTCTTTAATATATCATTATCGAGATTACAAAAGCGTTTTTATGGGGAACCGCCAATGATGACTGGGTCCATAATCACACGAACACGCCACCAGTTAATATTCAAAATAATTCAAACGAGTTCGAAATGATTCGAATAACTAAACCCTCAAATATTCAAATTTTATGTTTGGCGGTGGAATACCAATACGTTACGGCAGAGTTATGCCAGAAGATTTTGTGGTTTGACCGAGTTATGAGAAAGCAGAAGTTATTATGAGATTTCAAACTAGCCACCAAATTGTTGGTTCTATTAGTGTCAAGATCTTTAATATGAAAACAGAAAATAAATTGGGTTTTCGGTAAGTGTCGATTAACAAACTATGTTGACCGAACGTCTAGGAATGATGTTGGATAAAGTATGATGTTGATAAAGTACATAGATTATGAGCTAGTTTCATGATTCCACTAGTTGGAATGTGATTATGATATGTTAATTACTTGATTGTACCAACTGATGGTTTAAGAAAAGCACTTTCATGGTTTGGCTGAGTTATAACATTCACATGGCTTAGTTATGCCTGAGTTGTGGCTGAGTTGTGTCAAACTACAGAATGTTATTAAATATAGGCCCATTTGTATACTAGCATTATTATTGGTTCTATTGATGTCCCTTGCTCGGATAGAATAGAATTAGCTTGTTGTTTTAGGTTAAGTTTATCGAGATTCTTTACTATATCATTATCGAGATTACAAACAGAGTTTTTATGGAGAACCGCCAATAATGATTGGGTCCATATGCACACGAACAAAATCCAACAGTTAATATTCAAAATAATTCAAACGAGTTCGAAATGATTCGAATAACTAAACACTCAAATATTCAAATTTTCTGTTTGGCGGTGGAATACCAATACGTTACGGCTGAGTTATGCGAGAAGATTTTGTGGTTTGACCGAGTTATGAGAAACCAGAAGTTATTATGAGATTTCAAACTAGCCACCAAATTGTTGGTTCTATTAGTGTCAAGATCTATATTATGAAAACGGAAAATAAATTGGGTTTTCGGTAAGTGTCGATTGACAAACTATGTTGATCGAACGTCTAGGAATGATGTTGGATAAAATATGATGTTGATAAAGTACATAGATAATGAGCTAGTTTCATGATTCCACTAGTTGGAATGTGATTATAATATGTTAATTACTTGATTATACCAACTGATAGCGTAAGAAAGGCACTTTCAGGGTTTGGCCGAGTTATAACATTCACATGGCTTAGTTATGCCTGAGTTGTGGCTGAGTTATGTCAAACTACAGAATGTTATTAAATAGGCTAATTTGTATATTAGCATTATTGTTGGTTCTATTGATGTCCCTTGCTCGGATAGAGTAGAATTAGCGTGTTGTTTTAGGTTAAGTTTATCGAGATTCTTTATTATATCATTATCGAGATTACAAACAGCGTTTTTATGGGGAACCGCCAATAATGATTGGGTCCATATGCACACGAACAAAAGCCAACAATTAATATTCAAAATAATTCAAACGTGTTCGAAATGATTCGAATAACTAAACCCTCAAATATTCAAATTTTCTGTTTGGCGGTGGAATACCAATACGTTACGGCTGAGTTATGACAGAAGATTTCATGGTTTGATCGATTTATGAGAAACCAAATGTTATTATGAAATTTCAAACTAGCCATCAAATTGTTGGCTCTATTAGAGTCAAGATCTATAATATCAAAACAGAAAATAAATACACAATGCACTAAGTGTCGATTGACAAACTATGTTGACCAAACTTCTACGAATGATGTTTTTGGGTATGAGGTCTGATAAAGTATGATGTTGGATAAAGTAAGATGTTGGATAAAGTATATAGATTATGAGCTAGTTGGAATGTGATTATGATATGTTAATTACTTGATTGTACCAATTGATGGCTTAAGGAAAACAGTTTTAGGGTTTGGCCGAGTTATAACATAGTTATGGCTGAGTTATTTCTGCGTCACGACTGAGTTATGTCAGAAGATTTAGATGTTCGACCTACTTATAAGCAAACCAAATGTTATAACTAGGCTCATTTGTATACAAGCAATATTGTTGGTTCTATTGATGTCCCTTACTCAGATAGAATAGAATATTGCTGAGTTTTGCTTTTGCCGAGTTTATCGAGAAACAATTATTATGTCATTATCGAGATTTAAAAAGTGTTTTTATGGGGAACCACCAATAATGATTGGCTGCATATTCACACGAACACGCCAATAGTTAATATTCAAAATAATTGAAAGGAGTTCGAATTGATTTGAAAACTAAACCCTCAAATATTCAAATGTTCAGTTTGGCGGTGGAATACCAATACGTCACGACTGAGTTATGAAAGAAGATTTCGTGGTTTGACCGATTTATGAGAAACCAAATGTTATTATGAGATTTCAAACTAGCCATCAAATCGTTGGCTCTATTAGTGTTAAGATGTACAATATCACAACAGAAAATAAAGACAAAATGCATTAAGTGTCGATTGACAAACTATGTTGATCAAACTTCTACAAATGATGTTGTTGGGTATGATGTTGGATAAAGTATGAAGTTGGATAAAGTAAGATGTTGGATAAAGTATATAGATTATGAGCTAGTTTCATGATTCCACTAGTTGGAATGTGATTATGATATGTTAATTACTAAACTGTACCAACTGATGGCTTAAGGAAAGCACTTTTAGGGTTTGGGCGAGTTATAACATAGTTATGGCTGAGTTATTCCTGTGTCACGACTGAGTTATGTCAAAATACAGAGAAAAAGAGTCTCCGTTGACCAGATACGTCATCGGTTGTGAAAGAGTCTCTGTTATTGACCAGATACGACATTGGTTGTGAAAGAGTCTTAGTTATTGATCGGATACGACGTCGTTCTGACATAAACCAAATGATCACGCGCCAACTTATAAATCCCCAAAACTAAACCCTAAGTTATAAAATTCCAATTTCTTATTTTAGATCTGGAGATGCATTCCTTCTTGCTTTTCGTCTCCAAATTTCCCATCTATAATTAAAGAAATGAGTAGCAATTCCGAGAACTCGATTTTGAGTATGCAATCCGTTAGCCGTTAGGGACGTGGGTTACCATCGAAGTATCATTGCGGATTAGACGTGGTCATCTATACATCGACGTCAGCAAAGAACCATACTTCTGTTGTCCTACGCGTGAAGATGTAAGTATAATTGATTTTGGGTTTTATTGGTTTCGTTGTTAATTGGTTTGTGATTGAAAACGCAGGACCATTTGTTTAAATGGGTCGAAGATGGTACATACAAAGTGGTTGTAGACAGTTGGCCGAAATTGTCCACCATGGACAGTGAGATAAACGCAGCCAAGTCTGAGGTTGCAGTCAAGCTAGAAGCGTTATAGGTGATGGTGAAAGAACTGAATGAAGAAGTAATGAGGAGCGAAAGGGAAAACCAGAAATGGGAATTGATGATCAAACTTTGCTGCTTTTGTCTTGGCTTTATTATCATTGTCATTGTACTTGGTATCCTAATGTTCCCAAAAACCAACGAACAGAGGCTTCTTCTTGGCTACTAGTTTGTTTGATGTTTGGATGATTTGTTTGCTATTGGATTCCATTATGTGTTTGATGTTTATCTTGCTTCTAGGGTTAATTTGTTTTTTTTGTTTAAGTATTAACTTGTAATGAAATGGTACTTTGTGTTCGGCCAAGTTAATCAAATGTTATGACTGAGTTACTATAATGTTATTGCTGAGTTAAGCTAATATTATAGCTGAGTTAATCCAACGATGTGACTGAGTTATACTGGTAATGTTGTGGCTGAGTTAATCCAACGCAATGACTAAGTTATTATAATGTTGTGTCTGAGTTAAGCTATTGATACAACTGAGTTATTATAATGTTGTGGTTGAGTTAATCAATTGATATGGCTGAGTTATTTTTGAGTTACGCTTGAATTATGATAAAATTTAACAAGTGACATCAAGCGATAACAACTGATTTTATTGAGAAGGCGATCGTAGATAATAGGAGATATAAAACCATTACCAAAAAAAAAAAAAAAG
>Ga0041059_1001230_pt1 | contig 20500 bp, 16 predicted proteins | sample AraColnosormetaG_FD_56232 | JGI IMG/M metagenome (GOLD analysis project Ga0041059, IMG submission 56232) | Arabidopsis roots microbial communities from North Carolina, USA - Col MF nosort | ecosystem: Host-associated > Plants > Roots > Unclassified | place: USA: North Carolina | collected... | reverse complement strand
GTCCTACGGCCTTATATTTTACAGAAAAATAGAGAAGCCATAGTTACAAATATTGTAATTAATGTGATCTATTGTTAGAACTATTTTTGGGATGATTTTTTCTTCCTCCAATTACATTACATGGGCACATTTCTGAAACGATTTTAAGGTTAATCCACCGTGTAAAGAAAAAAAACTCCATTTTTTTTGTCTAAATGTAATTTGTCCACACACTTTTTTTTAATTACATAGACTCTTTTTTTGTTTTTGTCAATTCCTTCGTTTACAAAATTTTGTCTATTAACCACAAAATCATTTAAACATTGATTATATAGCTTTTGTCAAAATTTATGTGTAGAAAATTTTAACTTTTGGGTTTTGGCGTTTGGTATAATATAAACACATGGTAATTGTGCTAGAACAAAGTTGTTGTCAATTTGTAGAAAATATCTAGTCTCACGTAGGATTAGATGTTTTTGGTGATTATCATAAAAGACTGAAGAAGTCTAAACAAAATATAGAAGGATCTAATATATTATTTATTATTCTTGTGATCTTCTAGATCCTTCTATACAAAATTGGTTCATAAGTGGTTGTAGTGGAGGTTAATTTATCAGATTAGTAGTCTGCCAAATTCTTGTCTTGCCATGGAAACAAACAGGAAAGGACTAGTAGTACTCTACCTAGACAGAAGTTTGGTATTATATATATGTACCCATTAGTAGTTTAGTACAAAACAAATTTGATCTTCAACTTCTTTACACATAGAAGTTGCTTGTGCTGCAAGGAAAATGCTGCGGACTAGTGCAAAAGCAATCATTTTACCGAGGAGTGACTCTAGTGATTGACGCACTATCTATAGTATAAGGAATAGATTTGCTGCTCGATTGCCCCAGCTCGGATCCATAAGTTAAAGGGTCTAAATTGGATCTGTTCCTGAAGAAAAATCCAGGTGGTCGAGGCACAGGCAGAGTAATGGAGCTATTAGTAAGCATTTGAAATATTGTAGACATCTCTGGCCGATCTACAGGAGTTTCTTGAACACATAAAAGTCCGATATGGATACATCTTATGACTTTATCATTATCGCAGCTTTCCTCAATCGCAGGGTCGATGAGATCTAAAGGTGAGTCATTGTTCCAAAGCCGCCAAACCTGCCAAGAAACTCATATTATCAAAATCCTCGATGGTCACAATCAAGACAGAGTAATATTTTGGTTTGGTTTTTGCTCACATGTGTCACCAAATTGCCACCAGAATCATCTATCTTATAGAAGCTGCTGTTCTTCTTGCCACAAACAATCTCCAGAATCAATACTCCAAAGCTATAAACATCAGATTTGGTAGAGAACTGGCCATGCGTCACATACTCTGGAGGCATGTAACCGCTGCAAATATATAGATGAAATATTTTATGTTAATCAGAAACAGAAGCAGAATTTTAATTAGAATACTTACAAAGTTCCAACAACTCTTCTTGTATTGTCTTCAGTTTGGTCCACTCTAAAATTCCTTGCCATTCCAAAATCCGCTATTTTAGGGTTCATATCAGCATCTAAAAGAATGTTACTTGCTTTGATGTCACGGTGTATGATGGTTAGCCGCGAGTCTTGATGAAGATAGAGAAGCCCTCGCGTAATCCCTCCTATGATGTTGTACCGTCTTTTCCAATCTAGCTGACTCTTCTTGGTTGGATCTGCATAAGACAAATATTTTTAAAAACATTTGGTAAAATGCACATAATTAAACCAAGTAAGTGTTTTTGTTTATTACCAAAGAGGAAATAATTAAGGCTCTTGTTGGGAACAAACTCGTAGACAAGTATCTGTTCATCTCTTTCTAAGCAAAACCCAAGAAGCCTAACAAGATTCTTATGTTGAAGCTTAGCCACAATTACAACCTCGTTCTTGAACTCTTGTGTGCCTTGTCCTGAATTACTCGATAGCCGCTTCACCGCAACTTCTGTTTCGTTTGGTAACATTCCCTACAAATATACAATATTACAATTACTGACGAATGAAACCAAAGTTGCGGTGAAGCGGCTATCGAAGCTTCTTAAGTGATTAGTATTTTTGACAAATCAAGCTAGCATAGATATATGTAGAGCTCAGCTTAAAAATACCTTGTAAACTTCACCAAACCCACCTTTACCTAGCTTGTTATTCCTCGAAAATTTATCAGTTGCCGCTTCGAGGGTCATAAAATCAAATTGCAGAGACTGTGGACTTGTCATGTCATCATCAGCTGCAATAACTTATATATGGTTTCTACTACTGGTTCCAAAAAAAAGCAATGTAACAATTAAGAGAGAAAAAAAAACTCACTTTTAGGTTTTAGTGTTTTGTACGATTGTCTTCTCTTCCGTATGACCAATACTAAAGCGAGCAGCACTACAAATATAACCACGGAGACAACAACTGCAACAATAGCTCCCGTAGATATTGTTTTCCCATCTGGAGATGGTGGAGGTAGCGATGGCGTGTCACCAAAGGCACCAAGATATTCAGAACCATCCCACCTGAAAAAGCAGACCGGCTTGCGAATAGTTCCTCCTATGAACCCATTGCAGCAACTCTGGTACATACGCACATTATCTCGAATACAAGTTTCACATTCCATAGAGGATATCCCTCGAATACATTGCATCAGCGCATATATACGAGCAGAACCTATCCGAGGGGATATATCGGCCAGGTAACGAGTTCGACCGACTCTGGTGATCATAGAGTTCATGAACTCCTCCCATGTTCTTGTATAAGCTGCAAGGTCCCCTTGGAATAGTCCACTATTTAGATCTCCTATAACCATTGTCGGCTCTAGATCCATTTTGTTGAAAAACGAGCTGTTGGAGTAACGAACGAAACAGAGTGTTTTCTGGGATCTCCAGTCGTATGAGTCGGTCTGGTTCGGGCAGTTTTGTAATATACCCGTAGATGCGATTTGCATACAATCATCACAGACCTTTGGATCAGTCCCTGGGATACAGAGACCTAACGCATAGATTCTATCAGGGCCTTCACCGACAGAACCGTTGTAGTAGCCGTCTCGAGAACTCACGTTGGAAGCAAGGTTTGAGAGAATGAGATGACGGTTTGTGTCATAAGTACCGTTGGGTCTGAAAAACATTGAATCCACGCATTTTTGTGCAGACACGTAGCCGAAGCTAATGGCGAGGACAAAACAGAGGATTGACAAGAGATTTTGCAGACACATATCTTTTTTGGATATTTTACTTTGGTCAGGTATGTGTTACAGATTGTAAATAATGTACACATTTTATTTTACTGTAGCACTTAGGGTCGTTGATTTTGTCAAAAAGCATGGTTGGTTAGAAATTTTGTTAAGTAATTGAGGAAAGCATATTCAAGTCAGCTCGGTAATGGTTTTACTAGAACATTTTGGATGTTGATTAGTCAAAAAGTATGGGTGGTAGGAATTTTCGTTAAGTAGTTGTTGAGACAAACATAGTCAAGTCAATGCGATAAATATAAAATCTTTTTCTGTTAGTGTTGCGGACTTTTTCTGTTAAAGTATTATAATACAAACAGTACTATATAAAGGGTTTGTTACTTGCAGTACTGTTAAAACTCTGTTCTGGTGGTATACTGGAGATAGTGTGTTTAATTCCATTGACATGTACGCTAAAGATCACACCACGCGTGATATAGGAGAACTCGTTAGCTTGTGTCGATTCTTGGTCTTATTTCAAGACGTATGTTCAAATTCGTTAGCGATTATGAGTTAATACGTTTAGTGTTCAAGCAATAGCATGTTGTTGGTAATATTTATCAAGATGATATTGTAACACCTCTATTAAAGGAATATAGTGGTGTATATAGTGCTTCGGAGAGGCAATCTATGTCACCAAAGTCCACTTATCTTTTCGGTGAAACATCCTGTCACAGTTAATTAAGTGTGCTTCCGGAAGTCTTTATAGCCTCTTGAAATAGCGAAAACCAGTCTTTGAAAGAGAGGACTTGGATGAGAGACGTTACAAATATACTAGCACATGTGAAGCTGCTAGATAGAGTTTGATGAAACATAAAAACCTTAGAGATCTACAAATGTTGGTGATCAAAATCATTGGAACATCATCATAATATAAGTGTAGTTGCATGGATATTTCAGGGGAAATAATAAAATTTGTTGCCACTTTATAGAAAATCTGGGGGAGCAAAAAGCTGAATAAGCAAGCTGGTGACTATCATAGATGACTGAAGAAGTAAAAAAATGGGTTCGTAAGTGGTTGTTCTTAGAGGTTAATGTATCATATTTGAGGTTTGACAAATTCTCATCTTGCCATGGGAAAAAACAAGAAAGGAATACTCTACCTACACGGCTACACATAAGTTTGGTTTTATATGTACCCATATTACCATAAAAATTAACTGGACCTTTGAAAACTGGAGTTGCTTGTGTTACAAGTAAAATGCTACTGACTAGTGCAAAAGCAATCATCTCACCGAGGAGTGGCTCTAGTGATTGACGCACTATCTATAGAAAAAGGAACAGACATGCTGCTGGATTGCCCCTGCTCGGATCCATAGGTTAAGGGGTCTAAATTGGGTCTGTTCCTGAAGAAAAATCCAGGTGGTCGAGGCACAGGCAGAGTAATGGAGCTATTGGTAAGCATTTGAAAGATTGTAGACATCTCTGGACGATCTGCCGGAGTTTCTTGAACACATAAAATTCCGATATGGATACATCTAATGACTTCATCATTATCGTAGCTTTCCTTAATCGCAGGGTCGATGAGATCTAAGGGTGAATCATTGTTCCAAAGCCTCCAAACCTGCCAAGAAATTAAACTCATATTCAGAATCCAAATCCTTGATGGTCACAATCTAAACAAAGTAAAATTTTAAATTGTTTTCTGCTCACATGTGTCACTAAATTTCCCCCAGAATCATCCATCTGAAAGAAGCTGCTGTTCTTCTTGCCACAAACAATCTCCAAGATCAATACACCAAAGCTATATACATCAGATTTGGTAGAGAATTGGCCATGTGTCACATACTCTGGAGGCATGTAACCGCTGCAAATATACAACATAAAAAGGTTTATGTTAATCAGAAACAAACAAATAGAAAAAGGTTTATCAATTTTAAAGAGATTATCGGAGTACTAACAAGGTTCCAACAACTCTTCCTGTCTGGTCTTCAGTTTGGTCCACTCTAAAATTCCTTGCCATTCCAAAATCAGCTATTTTAGGGTTCATATCAGCATCTAAAAGTATGTTACTTGCTTTGATGTCACGGTGTATGATTGTTAGCCTTGAGTCTTGATGAAGATAGAGAAGTCCTCGCGTAACCCCTCCTATGATGTTGTACCGTCTTTTCCAATCTAGTTGACTTTTCATTTTTGGATCTAAATTACACTATAATTATAAGAAAATTTGATGAATGAACATAAATTAAACCAAGTGTTATTGTTTATTACCAAAGAGGAAATAATCAAGGCTCTTGTTGGAAACAAACTCGTAGACAAGTATCTGTTCATCTCTTTCTATGCAAAACCCAAGAAGCCTAACAAGATTCTTGTGTTGAAGTTTGGCCACAATCACAACCTCGTTCTTGAACTCTTGTGTGCCTTGTCCTGAATTACTCGATAGACGCTTTACCGCAATTTCTGTTTCATTAGGTAACATTCCCTACATATGAAAAACTTATAAGTTCTTAGTTTTCACAGCAAATCAAGCAGTCATAGATATATGTAGAGCTCAGCTCAAATATACCTTGTAAACTTCACCGAATCCGCCTTGACCTAGCTTGTTGTTCCTCGAAAAATTATCTGTTGCCACTTCAATTGTTGTAAAATCAAATTGCAGAGACTGTGGACTTGTCATATCATCATCAGCTGCAAATATATAACATATGCATGGTTACTAATATGCATTCCAATAAGTAATGTGAGAGTGATAAAAAAACAAAAACAAAAAAAGTAACTCACTATGATATTTCAGTGTTTTGTATGATTGTCTTCGCTTCCAAATAACTAATCCTAAAGCGACTAGCACCACGAAGATAACTGCGGAAACAACAATAGCCACAATAACTCCTGTAGAGATCTTTTTTCCATCTGGATCACGAGGAGGAGGAGGAGGAAGAGGAAGCGGCGTGGGGGGTTGAGATGGCGCTTCATCACCGAAGGCACCATAATATTTATAACCATCCCACCGGAAATAGCAGACCGGCTTGTTAACGACTCCACCTATGAACCCATTGCAGCAACTCTGGTAGTCATCGACACATTTTCCAAGACAGGTTTCACAGTCTTCAGAAGATATCCCCGGAATACACTGCATCAGCGCGTATATAAGATCAGGAGACAAAGGTTCCTGATTTATCCGAGGGGATATATCAGCCAGGTATCGAGTTTGACCGACTCGGGTGAACATAAAGTTCATGAACGCGTCCCATGTTCTTGTATAAGCTGTGAGGTTCCCTTGGAACCTCATAGTATTGTAAACTGCGTGAGTTGGCTCTAGAGCCATCTTGTTGAAAAACGAGTTGTTAGAGTAACGAACGAAACAGAGCGTCTTGTCGGCGTTGTCGCCTGTCCAGTAGAATGAGTCGGTCTGGTTCGGACAGGTTTGTAATAAACCTTGAGACGCGAGTTGGATACAATCGGAACACACCCTTGGATCAGACCCTGGGATACAGAGACCTAAGGCATAGATTCTTCCAGCTCCTTCACCGACCGAAACGTTGTAGAAGCGGTTGTTTTGAGAACTGACGTTGGAAGCTAACGTTGATAGAACGAGACGACGGTTAGTGTCATAGTTACCGTTAGGTCTGAAAAACACAGACTCCCCGCATTTTTGGGCAGAGACGAAGCCGAAACTAACGGTAAGGACAAAACAGAGGATTGCACAGAGAGTGTTCAAACACATTTTTTCTCTTGACATTTTACTTTGCTCAGATACTTGTTGCAGATCTTAGAACTTGAATCTTTAAAAGGAAATGTTTATTTTGGAACGTTGATTTGGTCAAAACAGCTTTCGCGTGTAGAATTTTCGTCAAGTAGTGGATACGTGCATTAATGCACAAGTCACCTAGGTCAACGTTTTGGATAATTTAATACTTTATAAACACGTTAGGTAAATATGATGAAAGTGAACGTAGACCAATTCTTGATCTGTAGCTCTTCTAGGCCCTATTTGACACCAAAACGTTCTAACTTACTCCAAAACACAATGCAACAAGCAATGACCAAACACAAGTATTTAAGTCGTCGGTTCCTATTGTTTTAAAAATCTCTTAGTCTCCATTAAGGAATGAGTACCGTTGGGTCTAAAATACTGAGTCCCTGCATCTTTGTGAAGGAAGACACAAAGCAGAAACATGTGAGGATAAAACAGTGGATAGCCTAGTTTGATTTCATTCACCGTACTATTTTGAGAACCTTGATTTGGTCAAAAAAAGATGTTATTGGGCAGGTGAGCCAAGCATTTATTCTTAACAAAAAATGAACGTGAATACATAAACCAGAATCAAAATGAGATAACTTTTAATATTCAAAAATAATTCAATCCTCAGTGTTTCTATACATTGACTTTGAAAATAGAGTTGAGGTAATACAACAGAGTGCAGAAGCAAGAGTTTTACCGAGGAGTGTAGTGATTGTTGCATTGTCGATAGAACAAGTAACAGATTCATTGTTATATTGGTCTGGCTCCAATCCACGGCGTAATGTGTCTGACTCAGGTCTGTTCCTGAAGAAAAATCCAGGTGGTTGAGGGACATTTAGAGTAATGGAGCTATTAGTGAGCATTTGGAATATTGTAGACAATGCTGGTCGATTCACAGGATTTTCTTGAACGCATAAAAGTCCGATATGGATGCATCTAGTGACTTCATCTTTCTCATAGCTTCCGCTAATCGCCGGATCTACGAGCTCTAAAGATGAATCAGTGTTCCAAAGTCTCCAAACCTGCAAACAAACTCGTATTCAGAATCGATGATCACAGTTAGAAAGTAAAAAAAGCATTTTAGATTTCAGCTCACATATGTGACCAAGTTGCAAACAGAACCATCCATCTGATAGAAGCTGCTATTCTTCCTGCCACTAACAATCTCTAGAATCAATACTCCGAAGCTATAGACATCGGATTTGGTAGAGAATTGGCCATGCGCAACATATTCTGGAGGCATGTAACCGCTGCAAATATATACATGACAATGTTTACGTTAGTCAGTAACAAAAACCGTTCATCAGAGAATTGTGCCCATTGTAAATAATAAGGAGAATACTAACAAGGTTCCAACGACTCTTCCTGTACTGTCTTCAGTTTGATGATCTCTGAAATTCCTAGCCATCCCGAAATCCGCTATTTTCGGGTTCATATCAGCATCTAAAAGAATGTTACTCGCTTTGATGTCACGGTGTATGATGGTGAGCCTAGAGTCTTGATGAAGATAGAGAAGCCCTCGTGTAATCCCTCCAATGATGTTGTACCGTCTTGTCCAGTCCAGCTGACCCTTTTTTGTTGGGTCTGCACATCCATTTGCAAATCCAAGCTTAAGATTTCAAGAATATTGGATCAAGAGGAAAATTAGACTACTAGTACTACCGAAGAGGAAATAATCGAGGCTCTTGTTGGGAACAAACTCAAAGACGAGTATCTTTTCTTCTCCTTGCAGAGCAAAACCGAGAAGCCTAACGAGATTCCGGTGCTGAAGTTTTGCTACAAGAAGCACCTCGTTCTTGAACTCCAATTCACCTTGATCTGAAGTTCTTGACAGCCTCTTGACTGCAACTTCAGTTCCATTTGATAACGTACCCTGCATATTACAACTGAATCTAACTAATCATCCCACTATCTCAATATCTTCAAACATAACACAAATACAACTTAAGAGTAGTTGGGGAGAAAATGCCTTGTAAACTTCGCCGAAACCACCTTGACCAATCTTGTTACTCGCCAAAAAGTTACTTGTTGCAGCTTCAATGTCTTTAATATCAAACTGGAGATATCCAACTGTTGTAATATCATCGGCAGCTGCACAATGAAAATGTAGGTGGTTTTATGGTCAGGTCGGTGAAATTCTTTCGTAAATTAGCAGCAAGACCAGCTGATAAGAAAGAAAACAAGAGGAACTCACTTTCTGAGGCAAAAGCTTGATATTTTTTTCTACTCCTGCAAACAGAAACCCCTAGAGCAAGCAGAGCCATGATTATGACCATTGCAACGACAATGACAATCCCAATGATAGTTCCTGTATGAATCGTTTTTTCATCTGTGCAAGACCAAATCACCTAGCTCTTCTTAGAGTTGAATACAAGAAGGGTTATTTCTATCATTTATTTAAGTAAATCACATACCTTTGTTGGTCACTGGAGGTGGGGATTGCAGCTGAGATGAGGGTGGAGGCGCTAGCGTAAGAAGATCAAAGGCGCCATTGAAAGGGTATAGATCCCACCGGAAAATGCAACTAGGCCGATACACATAGCCGCCTTGCTTCCCATGACAACAACCAACATAGTCATCAACACTTTGTTTTAAACAAGTGTTACAGTTGGAAGGAGAGACGTCTGGCGTGCATTGCATCAAAGCGTAGACCATTTGAGAATTTGTCAAGTTTGTTTCATCAGCTGCATAGAATCTACTGTTATCAAATGATAAATATTTTATTGATGCTGATGAAGCTTTAGTCACCATATGAGCTATCAATCGCTCCCATAATCTATCAAAATCTGTTAAGTTTGTGCTGAGATTTCCAACGTTATAACCAATAGAAACTGATTCCAAATCCAATGGTCTAGAAGACGGCTGGTTATAGTAACGTGCCATACATACAGTTTTCCCTCCACCTGACCAGTGAATTGCTGCTGTCTGGTTGGGACATGTCTGTATTAACTGTCTTGTGACGTCCATGATACAATCCCTACAAAGCTTTTGTTTAGCACCTGGGATGCACATCCCCATTGCGTAGAGTTGGTCAGGATCTGTTCCAATCGAAGCGTTGTAGAAGCCATCTTGAGCTGTGACTTCAGATGGAAGAGATGAGAGAATGATTCGGCGGTTCTTGTCAAATGTACCACCTGGTGTAAAAGTTCCAAACTTCTCCGAGCATAACTGTGCAGAGACAACAATAATTAAGCTCACAGGGACAAGCCAGAAGATCAATGAGAAGAGATTATTTTGACGCATTTTCCAAAAAAGGAATAGATGAGTTTCTTTAGTGTCTCAAGCTGAATATAGACTAACTTACACAACCATGCCTTTCATAAGAGCAAGTTGTAAACATTATTTTATTATATGGATAGAGAATATAAATAAAACAATGGCAACTTGTTAGAAAGAAATTATGAACTGGACCACTCAGAGTTATTCCAACAAGTCACTGTGACTCTCAACTACTACTTCAAGCCATAACAAGACTCTGAACATGTTGTTGCAGGACAATCAATAGCTTTTTGGAGTATCATGAATAACATTTTCTAAATCAACGCGACTCTCTGAGTACTTGAAGAAGCAATTGATTGAAATGGATGATCACTGTGATAAATCTGAGGACTACATTTTCTTGAGTTATTTTGTAAATTATAGAAAACAAACAAAATGCAAACTTCATTGCACTTTGCAAAGTTTCTTTTTACCAAAAGGTTTTTGGTCCAAAACATGCTCGCTTGAACCAGAAAGAAACGCATTAACTATAGCACAATATACCGACTCAACACGGATAACTAGAGAGGTTCTAGTAAACATGAACAGAAGTACAGAACCGTAGCATCCAAGTAATCTAATAACATAATGTTTCATCATCAAAGGCCAAAACAGAAGAACATTTGTGTTTTTGTTTGGTATATCGGCCTTACCGAGCAAAGTAGTGATTTGAGAAGCGGAGAACAGCTGTTAGATACATTGACTGCTTTAAAATGTCTCTGCAACTTCAAGTCTTCCCGGAAGTTTCAGCATACACTTCCACCGAATTGACAGAAAGCGAGTGGTTGCTTGCTTCAGATTAAACAGTGCAGCTGACCAAAAGAATTCCAAAAATCAGAAAGAAACAACACAAAACACAAAAGACATCAATCTTAACCTGAAGAGAAAAGAAAAAGAGCCACCTACTCAAAGTGATTAATAACAGTTTACTTTGAAGCAGAAGATGATTCGGAAACTGAAACACTCTTTATATAAGTCATGTCTCATGTCTTCTATATACGATTCAATTCTTAATTTGGCCAACAATGGCTCCTTTAGTCTCTATCACAAACATTTCTAAAACCAGATACTCCGAATCAATATCAGATCCAAAGAAACCTCACCCTCATTAGCTATGTCGCAAGAAGCATCTTCACAAGAAGCAGTCTTTCTCAAACACTTCCATGAGCAAAACCCTTTGGCTTAATCCCACCAATCTGAAAACCCTTTTGTTCTTCTTTATGACAAGTTATATCATTTGCTCTGACTTCTTTCCTCACTAGAAACTTCATCTGTGAGATTCCCAGACATGGCCATACCCGAAAAGTTCAAGAGACATGGGTATCGCGCAACGTCGGAAACACCATCGCCTTCAACAATGTTTTCGAGTAATGCAAATCCAAACGCCAATCTATCTAAACACTGTCGTTTCGTAATATTATTCACCATCATCGCCTGAAACTACTTCGGAAACACCATATTCATCGTCGCCGTCGTTCCCTTAACCAAAACTCTGCCGTTTATAATTTAAAAACGCCGGCTTTAAACGTTGTCGTCTCAACTTACCAATACGCAGTCATTTATCGACCTAAACGCTGTCGTTTTATTTATGCAAAACGACAGTGTTTCAAATAAAAAAACTGAAGCTATAAATCTCGCCGTTCGATATTTTAGCACGGCGTCGTTCAATTAAACACACCAATTTTTTTAATGCAGCCTATGCAGGCAATAATCTAGATTAATCTTGTACATACTGTCAAAATTAGTCTAGATTTCACCGTTCATAATCAAAGGGCAAACATACACAAACACAAACACAAACACAAACTTTAAACTTTCTTCTCCAAAATACTAAATGGAGTCACCAAATTAATTTATACGAGTGACGAGTCATTCAATCCCAAATCCCTATAAACTAATTTTTGTCTTTTACCAATTTGGACCAAAATGTTTTAAAGTTGAAAGTTTGGTCAAAAGTGGGTCTTCCCAATTACGATGCGGCCCATTATGGATAGAAAACTAGCTATCAGAGTATATTGTTTAATAGTAATCTTAAAAAAATTAAGTATACCACTTCCAATAAATCACACAAGTATTAATTTCATAAACTCTTTTCGAAATAAAATTAAAATTAACATAGAGTCGAAAGATTTTAATTGGGGATAGGAATCCCACATGAACTTCCCGAGAAACAAGTAAATAATATTTTTTGTGGTTCACGAACCGATCCAAAATTTTAATTAATCTCTCTCAGTGTCTCACCAGATTTGTTTACTTAAATGACGAAACTACCCTTCTATATATTTTAGCGACAATTTCTGACAAAGGGTAAGATTGTCTTAGGTCACACACAACACTTCATTGAAGTGAAAAAAACCTTTGTTTGATAGAACAAGTGAAAAAGAAACAGACAACAAAAAAGCTAAAGCAAAAGTACAGTGTGTGAGAGATAGTGACTGCGAGAGAGAGAGAGAGAGAGAGATAGATTTTTGCACACTCGAAGAGGGAAATAAAGAAACAAAATGATGCCTTGATGGAGAAAACTAATTGATTGCTTTTTTTTCTTCTCTATCTTTTTGTTTACATTACAAAGAACATGATCGGTTTCTCTTATTACCACCTTCAGTGTTTTGTAATCTCTATTGCTTCTTCTTCTTCTCCATGTCGATGAAGAAATGTTTGAGATTTACACACTCTGTTTCTCACTGTAACTCGGGTATGTTTTGTTTTTTTCTCTTATGTCTCTATCTGTGTCTCTTATTAGATCTCTTTTTTTCTCTAAATCTTTAAAAAATAAAAATTGATTCTTTGCTTAATGCTATCTGATTCTTTTGGTTTGTTGTTCTTCTTTGACTGCTATTTTGGGTTCTTTCTGATTTTCTAGGGTTGTTTTGATACACTCTTTACTACTAATTGGGTTTTTTGTTTGCTCTATCAACCTTATATGAGATCTACATTGTGTATGAATCAAAAGATCATTACTTTTGCATGTGTAGTTTGTGTTTTGGAAGCTTAATTTGAATCCTTTTGAAGCTTTTATGACATTCTATTCATTAGATCTACTAATCACTGATTAAAACTCTAATCTGTTACTATCATTACAAGAAGTTGTTTAGTAAATTTTCAGAGATTTCATTTTAGCATGTTTCATCTACTAATCATTGAAAGTGTCTTTATTTAGGAGGACTAAACTGTTTTCTTGTATTGTGTAATGTTTTACAGATGTTTTGAAGTGGTGATTGGAGTGGAAATGGAATTTGGTAAAGGAATTGATATGGAACAAAGCCCCAATAGTGTTCTTCCTCCTCCTCGTCCATTCACTGAATCAGAAAAGAGGACTAGTACAAGACTAAAGCCGCCTCGTAGAGATGAGATATTGAGAGTCAAAGAAGGTTTCACCGAGATAAGTTTCAGGCGTTACCGTAGCACATCATGTAAGAACTTTCCTTCTAAACCACTTGCAATGGGAGATACAACGGAGCTAAGGCGCGGTTCTGTTTATCAAAGCTCTAATGAGTTGTTTAAAGAACTTAGAGAACCACAAGGACGTAAAGATTCAAAGGCGAAACTTGAGTTGTCTCGTAGTAGTGATGCTTCTTTCTCCTTTAGAGTTGTTGATTCTTCGAGGAAGGGAAGTACTGAGAAAAGACCGCATAAGACGGTTTTAGATGGTCAGAAGTCATTAGTTGAACCTTGCACCTCTAGCAACTTCATTGACATTTGTTTGAAGTCAGGTATTAAAGATAGAGCTGTAGTGTTGGATTCAGATGATAATGACCATAAGATTAGATTGCCTAAGCCATATTCTGCAAAGGTAGACTCAGTAGAAACCAGTTACAATAAGGACAGCTCAAGAGTTAGGAAAATGTTTGATCCATTTGTTAAATCAAAATCTTTGAGAAGTCCTCTTGGTTATATAGGAGAATCAGGTGATCAGTTCAAATTGGGGAGGAACAGTGAGCGTTGCAGATCTATGTTGAGTGACTACTCAAACATTCATAAAAGATCGAATCTTTGTCCTCCTCCAGTTGTCAATAAGGATTATACCTCGGTGCTGAAATCTTCCCCGGTTCATCTACATTGCCGTCTCAAGATGGAAAGCAAGAATGGATTACCGGTTTTTCAGTTTGTTTCAGATTCTCCTGAGGAAGTTTACGCTGCAAAGACGTGGAAATCTGACAATGGTTCTACTTGGGTATATACATTTTCATCTGCTGGAAGCAGAAAGAGGAGCAGTGCTAGCGTGCGGGGTTTGACCGATGTTAGTAAAGAATCTTTGCTGGTGGCTCAGATGCAAGTTACCTGTAAGATGTGTTCAGAAGTAAGAAAAAAGGGACAAGATCCAGAAACTTTGATGGTGAATGAGTTTGTTTTGTATGATATTGCACAAGCAAGAAGAAGTGTCTCCACAAAGGAAGATCAATCACTACCACTTGATACGGTTAATAATGCCTCCAAGAACTCTGTTAAATCAGACTCAGAGATAAGAAATAACTCAATGTCCGGGGATGCTTCGGATACAATGAAGCAGAGATCTCAGCCTAAAAGAACATCTCAAAGCTATGATCTTGAGGCTTCAAATGGAACAAACCCGTGGTCAGCTGCAAATTTGCATCCTGACCTTGAGATCGCAGCTATAATTATTCAAGACACTATTGAGAAGAGAGAAAGCTTAAAATATAGAAGAGGTGACAAAAGACTGATGGAGAAAACTAATATTCTTGGTCTTTCTCCAATAGAAGAGGAGAAAAAGGAGTTGTTTGGCAGCAGAAGTTTAGAAAAACTGAAGGTTGTAATCCCGAGGGGAAACCACGGGTTACCAACTACCGAAAACTCTTGTCCTTCGCCTTTGATTCAGCGATGGAGGTCAGGAGGCGGTTGTGACTGTGGTGGTTGGGACATGGCTTGTCCACTTATGGTTCTTGGTAATCCTCGTATCTCATGTTCTCATGATCAGCCTCTTGTAGAAAATCAGCATCCTTTGCAACTATTTGTCCAGGTAAAATTATTGAAGACTTTAAAGGAACTCTTCTTCTGTTTATCATTTTAACACATATCTTCTTCATATTGTAGGGTGCTAAAGAACATATACCAGCATTGTACATGTCATTTGTTGAGGAAGGACAGTACGATGTTCATTTCCACGCGCAGTTATCAACATTGCAAGCATTCTCCATCTGTGTTGCCATATTACATAACACGGAAGTCTCAGATAGTTACAGAAATGGCGAGAATGTACAACAGTTTTCGCATTGCAACTCGTTGAAAATGCTGATTGATGATGATGTTCAGTTCTTAGTTGAAGCAGTAACAGAGGAAGAAGAAGTCCCTAAGCCTCTGAAAGAAGCTGTGACCGCTCTTCAATCCTACATGCCGAATCCTCCTTTCTCGCCAATCTCCCGAGTGTAGTCTGTGATGCTATCACTATTGCAGGTGCATTTGAGTTGGCGATAAGAAAAGAAGAGGAGAGAAGGTTGGTCTCCAACTTCCCCGATAAAGCGCAACCATGAAGCAGTAGACTCGCCGGACAAGCTAGAGAGCTTAAGATGGGATGGTCTCTGATTTTCAGACTGAGAAAGGAAGGCGTCACATTCTTTGTTGTATCATTTATTTATTCTTCTTAGGATCTAGGCAAAAGAAAAAGCCACACTGTTCATATTGTAAGGTAGCAAGTGGGAGGTGCCTATTTGGTTAGAAGTCTTATGAGCGTAGAGTTGGTAGATCCTTCAAAAAAAAGTTTTGTAACTTGTAGTGAATAATGGATCTTCTTCTTCTCTCTCCAGTCAAAAAGAACTTTGCACAAATGAATTTAATCAAATCAATAGTTACAAAAACGAAACAAATGTACAATTTTCCATTCTTTGTATTACATATGTTGCAGTCTTGGTGGTTTCATAGGGGGTTGAACTATCTTTGTCCTTTAACGATTTAAGGCTATCTCCATCTTTTGTTTTGTGCCAGAGAGAGCTGACGTATTAGGCTGCGCCGCTGCTAGAGAGAGTACGCTCTTGTAAAATTCATACGAAGCAAAGAATATAGCTCCTTGCGACATGTACATCACTAGTCTGGGGATCAAGCCTCTGCAACATATAAGAAGAGAGTAGCATGCTGGTAAATTGATGAAGCATGACATGGATGATACAATTGCAATAACCATGACTAGTGAAAGCGAGCAGAGACCTGTATAGCCCTCTCAGACCTTCTTGCCTTCGTATTGATTGAAGAGTTTGATAGACACTAGGATGTTGGTTTCTAGATCCGGGAATCTGCAGCCATGGGATAAGTTAGATGTTGACGACAATTGTTAACGTGGTTCCTAAACGAGAAACAAACCTGAGTTTGTAATCTTGTTTTTACTACATCAAATGGGGTTGTGAAGAAAGCAGCAGCAGATCCCGCTAGTCCTCCACAGGTAAGCTGTTAGGAGCAATTATCAGAATATCATCTAAGTGGTCTCAGGTTCTCCATATTAAAAATAAAAATACAGATTGCTAAGATTGAAGAGAATCATAAAGTGCACATTGTTATGGGATGAAGCAGTGAAGAAACACACCGTTTGTAATGTTGTGGGTTGAGCCATTTCACCACAAGGGCCTGGGGATGGTAATACCATTTGCTTCATGTTTTCATAGACATAGAACTGTATTTCCAATAAATTTGGCATCAGAATTCAATACAAGCAGAGAAAAAGAATAGCAGAAGAGTGTGGACGATCTAGACGCTAGTCCTAATTAGAGCATTTTAGGAACACATTATAGTGTGCGCAAAACGAACCTTAATGATTGAGTGCGGGATATTTCTACATAGCACTGCAGTCCATCCAGCATATAAAGAAAGCAGACCACCCTTTTGGATGATTCCAACCAATGCGGTCCTGTATTCATATGTGATGAAAATATCATTAGAACATATTGAAAGCACAAGAGGAAATTAAAGAAAGGGTAATGGGAAACAAATCTCAATGTGAACTAATTTTATTAAGCTAGGAAACCTTTACGAGACAAGAGAACATGGAAGTATATGAAGCAGTTAACAAAAGTTTAGATTAAGCTTGCAAATATTTACCAGCAATTGCGATAATGTGAACTGACTTGCATCTGCTGTTTTATGCGCTCACTAGGCGTGAAGATAAAAGAAGTTGCAATGCTTGCAGAACCACCAGCTAAGCAGTGGGCTAGGGAGCAATATTCCTGAAATTTCAAGAATTTAGTAATATGACTTTACTTATTCTGCGAAACAGGCCATCAGAAGAATGGAGACATGCGAGAAAAAAGAGACCTTAGGAAAAAGAGGAAGCAGAGTTCCTTTAACGGTTTCATAAGTGAACGTATAGAGGGCAGAGATAGGAGCTGATGAGGCAATGTTGCTAGCAATCCCTCGATAAAGTCCAGAAAAACCTGAATACATATTGGGATGTAATTATGTTAAGCAACAAGGCGCAGTGACAAACAAATACAGAAAGCTCCCTTTTTTGATCATCACAAGTAAAACATTTTACCTCTTTCTGATATAATTGATCTCCCAGTATTGCATAGAGACTTCTCCTCCAAGCGGCATGACTGAATCATTGTCTTAACGGTATCAAGTGGATGAAGACAAAGACTGACGCTTATGCCTGCCAACGCACCAGCAAAAGCATGTCTCTGTTTAGCAAAAGCGTAAGTAGTCGTTTCTGGAGAGGACAAACAAACTTCAGTCTCTTTGTCATTTCTATCTTTCTCAAGCAACTGTTTATTTTCAACGATAGATAAGCAGTCTTCGTCTAAGTTATTCCCTGAAGAAGAAACCTCAGCATCACAATCCGTGCTACATTTTGAACTTATCATATTCACTCCTTTATTATTGACACACCTATCTTTGTAAAGCAAAAAGAGATAGTTCACATCATTAGATCTAGATACTCTAGTGTCTACCACTGATTCTGCAACCGTTGCTAATAGAAGACTCCTTGGTTCAATTACAGTTGATTGGTCCTTGGCACCAATGGCATCAAAGACACAATCACAACCATCGCCATTTCTTGATGCGAGTTCTTCTTTACTGCTCACTGGATTAAGAATACAGCCTTCAAAATTTTCTCTCTTCTCAATCTCAGCCCCTTCTTCATGATATCTAGTAGAACTTGGAAGCACTCCTTCCATCCAGCTATACAACGTCTTCCATCTAGCCTCGAACGGAAAACCAATCCCTTTGCAAGAACCACATATAGACTTAGATCCATCAGTCTGATTCAACAAACTTTTTCGGTTATACGGATCGAAACTATACATCTTTTCAGCCACTCCCAATAATCTAACCCTAGACTGTGGAGTCGATGACAATTGAGACTTAGCCTTTTCTGAACTAACTTCATCCCTATCTACATAATCAAAATTCCCTTCTTTCAGTGAAACAAAACCCGAGCGATCCCACAACAAATCAACGGCTGATATCAACGCATCCCTACTGAGGATTTGACTCAACCTAGTATCTACTCTTTCTCTATTGTCCCTCTGGAAGGCATAAGCATACTCTACATGTGAATGATGATCACTGATCTTTGAAAGCTTCCTCTTAACCTCAGCTAAGTTGCAACTATGTTTAATCGAACTCTTCTTAACAGATCCTTTCGTAGAAGAAGACATTTGCTTATCTTACACAATATACACAAAAAATCGACTTCTAAATCTTAGTCAACTAGTTCGAGCCAATAGCTCAACAAAGATCTGTTCCAAAATAACGCCTCATGTGAGAAAATTCGAAAATTTCTCGAAGCTAGATATCATCGATAATCCAAAAATCTGTAGCTCAAATTAACCAAAACCTTGAGAAGCTGATAAGCTCTTTGTCGGTAGAAGATCGAGATCCCAAATTGCTCATTTTCTCTGGCCGATGGGGGTTTATGCGCTGCTTCTTCTTCTCGAAGGGTTTTACTTTTTCGTTTTTATTTTTACCTTTGTTTTTTTGTTACAATTGCGAAAAAATGGAAAAACTGGTTTTGTTCAATAATCAAATTCCACTAATCGGGTGGACTTCCCTCTCCTATATTTTTTTAGAAAGGAAGTCATTAGAGTTTTTTCTCTGGCAACGGTAGTTCCGTTGTCCAACTATCCGTTTAGAATCTTTTGGCTTTTGACTTTTTGGCTTTTTATCCGATAACTTTCGTTTTTATGGCAATGTTTGGCCAGCTTTAGTTTTGACACCGTCCGTTTCTCTTTACGGTGGTGGTCGGCTAGCGTCTGGCATCTGTCGGCTTTTACAAAGGCGGTTGACTGGCTTATATCTAGAGTTTCATCGTCCTTCTATTGTGTCTCGTCTAGCTTCTAATCGGATTTTTTCCGGTTTAAATTTATCTTTTCGTTCTTTAGTTTTCTTTACATTTGGTTTGATTGGCCCTCTTGTGTTTCAATTCTTAGATCTGGAATTAGAATTCCTTAAACCTCCTTTGATTAAAAGGCTCGTTTTGTTTTTCAAGCTTATCGATTTCAATTTTAAAAGAAACAAATCGGAGTTGTGGATGATGGTTTTTTCTAGTGCCTTTGGATTGAGTTCAACATAATTGTGGTTATTTCTTCCCACCGATCTATGAAGATGATTGCTTTCTTTTATGTTTTTAGTTGTTGGTTGGAAGCTTTATTGGCTTAATCTCTAAGCGGATGTTACTCGGTTAAAACAGTTCATGGTTTGAATGTGCTTTAGGTTCCTAATTAAAAGCTTTAGTTGTTGTGTAGATCTTGAATTACCTTTTCGTCGTTGTTGTCAAGGAATCAGAGATTCAATTGGTTAAGAATCAGTCGTGAGCAAATCAGTATGGTGATCTGCGATTGTCATTACGGTGAGAAACAGAAGATTTGATTGCTCGAACTTAGTTTTCCGGTGACGATCTAAAATTCATCGGAAGTTGGATCTCTTGCGGTGGAGGTTGTGAAATCAACATGTGTCGTAATCTCATCTTTACCGTCTGACGCGTCTTGTGATATGAAGATAGTTTGCTTTGCTGTCTCTTTTCTTTCTTTGGAGGGTTTAATCTTGGGTCTATCTTTGTGGACTATATATTCGTTTTGTTAGCTCTTAAAATATTGTCTTGTAAGAATACCTTGTGCCGTAGACTTTCGATCAATAAAAAAACATTTACGAGAAAAAAATATGGGTGAATTGCAAAACTAACTGTTTTTGATAATTTATTTAAGAAACTAACACTATAATATACAAAATGTAGAAACTAACACTAGAGGGTAGTAAACTTACTAAATTAGTCTTTTTGATTGGAGATGGTAGTGGTGGTGATGGTTGTGGCCGGCGGTGGTGGATGGAGTTGATGGTGGTCGGAAGTGTTGGTGATCGGTGTGGTGGTTGCCGGCGGTGGTGGTGGTGGTGNCCGGNGGTGGTGGTGGC
>Ga0041059_1001229_pt1 | contig 20508 bp, 20 predicted proteins | sample AraColnosormetaG_FD_56232 | JGI IMG/M metagenome (GOLD analysis project Ga0041059, IMG submission 56232) | Arabidopsis roots microbial communities from North Carolina, USA - Col MF nosort | ecosystem: Host-associated > Plants > Roots > Unclassified | place: USA: North Carolina | collected... | reverse complement strand
TTTTNTTTTTTTTTTTTTTTCTCATGAGTCCAATCATTTAATGGAAGATATCTTGTACAGCATCTTAATGAATCAAAAATCTTGAATATGGTGAGATTGGAGAAAGATGTTGATGGGTTTCATCCATTAAACGTGGGGAATCTTGCAATGAGAGGGAGGGAACCGCTGTTTGTATCTTGCACTCCTAAGGGCTGTGTGGAGTTGTTGATAAGAACGGGTGTTGAAATAGCAGGAAAAAATGCTGTGGTCATAGGCAGAAGCAACATCGTTGGACTACCAATGTCTTTATTATTGCAGGTATTAGTTCTTCTTTATAGTTCAAGTGGATTCTTATGCTTAAACATTTTGGTTTGGGAATTAACTATGCATTTATGTTTTCTGAAATTCTCGGATAGAGGCATGACGCGACAGTAAGCACGGTGCATGCGTTTACAAAGGATCCAGAGCACATTACTAGGAAGGCGGATATCGTTATAGCAGCAGCGGGTATACCTAATTTAGTTCGTGGAAGTTGGCTTAAGCCTGGAGCAGTTGTCATTGATGTTGGAACAACTCCAGTCGAGGTAAAAACGAAACTATTTTCCTTAACTGATCAAAAGTCTTAATACTTTCCAATGAAAAAAGACTTATACCATAGCTTGAATCCAATCTGATATAGAAAACGTTAAACTGAATTAGAGCTTGAAATGTTTTTCCTTCAGATTGTTTTCTTGTTTCTGATTAGACATTGAAGCATGACGTGTTATAATATTGCAGGATAGTAGCTGTGAGTTTGGTTACCGTCTTGTCGGGGATGTATGTTACGAGGAAGCGTTAGGTGTTGCCTCGGCTATCACTCCCGTACCGGGAGGAGTTGGACCTATGACGATCACCATGCTACTATGCAATACTTTGGAGGCTGCTAAGCGGATCTTCCTCTGAGTATGGTATCTCTGTCTATTACTAAATATATTTTGTAATGTTAGATAGGAGACTCCATGCTGTTCGAGTTATTAACGATCTCTTTTGAATTATTGTATAATAGACCTGGCGATTGTGATGCCATGGTTTATCCTAACTCATCAGCATCTTTAGCATCAAGTTCAACTAAACAAGTATTCATGTTTTCGTTTCATTGGCTTTTAGAAGATGAGAATCCATTTAGTTATAATTTAAAACTTAAGGTAGTTAGATCACTGGTCCTACTAGCAGCTAAAGTAGGAGGAATGTTGCGTCTTACATCAACGATAGAAGATGACTCAAGCAAGAGGTGTCACATGAAGGATCACGAAATATTTGCTTCCTACGATATTTTACACGTCTTCTCAAAGTTTCTCACCTTTACATTGTTTGCTTTGGTTCGGTTTAGATTCTCTCTTTTGCTGCTTTTATCACTTTTGTAAAACTCGAAACCGGTTTTGGTTCGGTTTAGATTCTCTCTTTTGCTGCTTTGATCACTTTTGTAAAACTCGAAACCGGTTTTTGATTCTTTTTTTCCTTCGAAACTTAAATGATATCTTTAAACCAAAACGAACCAAACTAAATCACACAATTACGATCCGGTTTGAAGATATTTTGTTGTCCGTAGGATTCTGATTCCGAGTCTCTAGTTCCAAAGAGAAGAGAACATCTGTGAGAGATCTGAGACGTCTGGAAATGTGAAGAAAACAAAAAAAAAAAAGATCTGAGAGAGAGAGTTTCGAAATTCTCGTGTTCGTAAGCAAAAATGGTTTGGGAGAAAGAGAAGATCGTCGGAAGTTGTATAGTCGGAGGAGCTGCGTTCGCCGTCGGAGCTTCTTTCCTTCATCTTTTCCTTAAAGGTGAGCTTCCGTTAGGATTAGGTTTAGGTTTGTCTTGTCCATGGCGCATTTTGAGAAAACGAAAACCTGTTCGCGTTTACATGGATGGTTGCTTCGATATGATGCACTATGGCCACTGCAACGCTCTTCGTCAAGCTCGTGCTCTCGGTGACCAATTGGTCGTCGGTGTTGTTTCCGACGAAGAAATTATAGCCAACAAAGGACCTCCTGTTACTCCTCTTCATGAAAGGTTTCTCTTTCTCGAGATTACAAATTCATTGTTTCTGGTGATTTCAATTGCGTTTTGTTTGATTTTGATTTTGATTTCGTTATGTATAGAATGACAATGGTGAAAGCTGTGAAGTGGGTGGATGAAGTTATATCTGATGCTCCTTACGCTATTACGGAAGATTTCATGAAGAAATTGTTCGATGAGTATCAGATCGATTACATTATCCATGGTGATGATCCTTGTGTTCTTCCTGATGGTACTGATGCTTATGCACTTGCTAAGAAGGCTGGTCGTTACAAGCAGATTAAGCGCACTGAAGGAGTTTCTAGCACTGATATCGTTGGTAATTTGACGTATCCCCTTCTGATTTCATTTTAAGCTCGCATCAGCTGACTTTTGAAACGTCTAATTTCATCATTTTCGATTTGTGATTTCTGAGCAGGTCGTATGCTTCTTTGTGTAAGAGAAAGATCCATTAGTGACACTCATAGTCGTTCCTCTCTGCAAAGGCAATTTAGTCATGGGCATAGTAGCCCAAAGTTTGAGGATGGAGCTTCTTCTGCTGGTACTCGTGTCTCGCATTTTCTTCCTACTTCCCGCAGGATTGTTCAGTTCTCCAATGGAAAGGTATGCATATTTTAAGAGTTTCTTGTCCTCAAGTTAATGTATTGCATACTTGTATTTGCAAGTTTATCGTAGTGTTTGTTGCTTTATGATATACTAGGTAGGACAAGTACATGACCCTTGATTTCTAATAGCTATGCAAGGGGCTCTGAGAGTCTGAGCTTACTGTTTTTCTAGTTGTTTTGGTTATTAAAGAGAACGGTCTCAAACAGCAGTTTCGTCATCATTATGGAACACTGTCTGGTTCAGTCTTGTTCTTGAAGTTACTGGTTCACACTTTCTATGACTGTTTCACCAATTATTGGATACTTTTATGTGCTTATCGTATATTTTTCTTCTTAAGTGACAGAATGTTACTTCACATCTCATTTTATGACCTATTCCAAGTCATATACCTGCTAGATGTATCTCAAGATTATTTTTCTTGATAGATTCACGAATCCCTTTCTTCTGTCATTTTACTCCATTACCTCAGTGCTCCTTCTCATATTTTATCTGGGGTTGATCAAGTTTACATTCTTATTGTAACAGGGGCCAGGACCTGATGCACGCATTATCTACATAGATGGTGCTTTTGATCTTTTCCATGCTGGCCATGTTGAGGTATATTAATTGGTGCATACAACATACAGTTCACTTTATATGTGAGGAGTGGTGTTTTAATACCGTTACATGAACAATGGGTGTAAGGTTAACCATATTAATGATACATTTTATGCTTATATAAAGTAAAGAAGTAGAAGTGAGTGGGATTGAGCGACCATTTAGTTTATTCTGCCAATTTATTTGTTATTAAATTACTTAATTCGTACAGATTCTTAGACGTGCTCGAGAGCTTGGAGACTTTCTTCTTGTTGGTATACATAATGACCAGACTGTCAGGTTAAAAAAGCTCAATTTTGGCAATTTGCTTTATTGATTTCTTTCCAGTTTATTTGGTTATATTTCCCTTTCATGCCCTGGCAAGTATTATGGGGTTTGATCAATATGATTGGTGGTGTTAGTTTTAGGCTAAAATATAGGTCTTGGTGTCTAATCTTAATTCTTAGCTGTATGAAAAAATTTAAATGTGCATAAATTCATCTCTGCTTAAATTTGTCTGACCAAATTGTACTTGGTATACGTTGCTGTGCAGTGCTAAACGAGGAGCGCATCGCCCTATTATGAATCTCCATGAAAGGAGCTTAAGCGTTCTGGCGTGCCGCTACGTGGATGAGGTGATAATTGGTGCTCCATGGGAAGTGTCGAGAGATACGGTGAGCTTCTCTGCACTTTGCTTAATAACAATACCCAAACGGCTTTCATGAAATGCTATTTTTGACATTGATTTGAACATTGCAGATCACGACATTTGACATCTCGTTGGTGGTACATGGGACAGTAGCCGAGAGCGATGATTTTCGAAAGGTAAAACAACATTCAAGTGTGTATATATTAGGTAAAAGACAAAGAGCTATGGTTTCTCAGAATGTGGTTGTTGATTTGACAGGAGGAAGATAATCCGTATTCTGTACCAATTAGCATGGGCATATTCCAAGTTCTAGATAGCCCTCTTGATATCACAACGTCCACCATAATCAGGAGGATTGTAGCAAACCATGAAGCTTATCAGGCAAGTTTCTTTTCTTTGCTCATTCTTAATTTTCTTCTTCCTGGTTTACTTGAACGTTGTCTCACTCAAAATTGTTCTGTAATCTATAGAAACGTAATGCGAAGAAGGAAGCTAGCGAGAAAAAGTATTACGAGCAGAAGTCGTTTGTGTCCGGAGACTGATAGAGCTATATGCTTAGCTTTTTAAATCTATCTACATCTTGTACTTTGACTATAGTAGGATGTTTTTGGTTGAGACTCCAAATGCTACATACTACATTTTGCTATCTAGTTTTTACTTTACATAAAGAGGGCCATTGATGGTTTTAGTACCAATTGCATCTTTTATTTTCACTCTTTTGGATCTTTCATTTTACCTTTTACTTACTTTATTTACTGCCACAAATATCCTTATTGGCTGAAACAAATATTTTAGATTGTGCATGTGTTACATATATAAAGATTCTTATAAGTTATAAGTTATAAGCTGCCTATAAGTCACTCACAATAATGATTCTTTTTATATTCTATAATCTAAAGCAAAACACATAAATTCAACTTACAATATTATTTTAATCAACTAAAAGATAGAGTCATTCATTTTACGTAGTTCCACCAAGGCATTGAGAGCTAATTGAGATACAAAACCATTATTATCATTTTCCGGTGATTTAGATCATCCATGATAACCGTCTACTAGAACAATTGTATATTATTTATCTTTTGGAATACCAACATTTTTAACTTACATTCATAAGTTTGGCATACTCCAAAAACTACGAGACCATGAGATACTGAATATACATCCGACAATTTTTGGCAATTGTTTGATAATTTTTCATCTGAACTGAACATTGTTTGTGTTATCAATTCATATGAAGACAATATATTAGGTGAGAGTCATCCAACCAATCATCTTTTCATATACAATACATATGAGGTTCAATATAACAAAAACTATACTTTTTCAAAACAAATTCATACATATTTTTAAAAAATATACAATGATTATTCTAAAATATTCAGTCTAATACTATTAATATTATATATTATTATATTTTTAATTATAAATTGAGATTTCTGATGTAAGTCATGTACAGATACTGAACATGGTGACTTAAATGGACAAACTACCATACTAAAAACACTTCATAATATACAATTTGTCTCCCTCTAAACCAATACGCTCACCACAACTGCTTTTTCAACCACCTCGCCGTTGATTTTCTTATAATCATCTATGATCACCTCATGATAATCTTAGAATATTGCGTTCTTTCGAAAAGGTCCACGATAGATTTTATCGGAGTCAAATAGACCTTCATATGCGACTAAAGTCGCTCCAACCGGGTGTGTTCGAAGACGCTTTAATGCCTGTTTAAGGGTTTGATACTTATAGATGTATGTGGTGTTGAACATTTTTTCGTCTAGAATAGGTAACCACTTTGTGGTACATGAAGGTCTTTGCCCGTTCATCTCCAATCGTTCTCTAGGTATACCAAACTTTTTTATGAACCTGACCACCACGTAGTACTTTAGCATCTACATACTTGCGTGGATCGACCTTTTGCAAAAGATATTCTCTACACAACCGCTCATAGTTTTCTTCCCAACCATGTAATACACGGGATACACTTACCAGGTTAGTGGACTATGAGTTATTATTTTAGCTTATTCAAACTATATGTTATTTATGACATATATATATATATATATATTATTTTTAATACATTTATAAATGTTTGGTGAAAATAATAGTTCATATAAATTTTTTTACATGTAAATTTGAATTAATTTTACACCCTATTATATTACTCAATTTGAATCATGAAAAATTCTGCACAAATTGTGGTTTAATTCTACTAAAATCAAGTTAAATAATGAAAAAAAAATATATAGTATAAAAAATCAAGGAGTCAAGCATTGATTTTGCACAGATCCAATTACGAGGATCAACTCTCCTGAGAGGTTGAGACTTGATGCCCGGCAAATATTGTATATGTTAACATAAGAGATTATTTGGTTATACTACTATCCTTTTTATTTCCTTTAATAAATGGTACAAACTTAAATTTTATTAGTTTTGGCTGTAACTAAGTTAATTTAATACTATGTCAAACCATGAAGTGACCGTTTTGTTGGGCCTCTTCTACTTTTCAGAGGAGTTTTTTTATAAGCAAGTTTAAAAGTTTTGACTTTTGGCTCTAAAAAAGTTGTAACTTTTTGCATATCTTTTATACAACAAAAATTAGTTTTTGCTCTTCTTATTATTAGTCTCATCATTTTCATTGCACAGATTGTGAATCTTACTGTCCGTATATAAATTCATTCAAAGCCCAACTAGATTTAAAAGCCCACTATTGGCCCAGCTTCATTTAGGGTTTTCTTTTTTTTTTGTATCTATGTGTACACATTCCCTTCAACGCAAGAAATCAGAAGAACTGAAAAAGGGTTTTGAAGGTTGAAACAATGACGACGACGATTTCCAAAGGATTTGAAAGAGGAGATTCTTTCTAGGGTTCCTTGACATCTATGAAAGCAGTGAGATTAACTTGCAATATAGTTTTCATCAACAGGTACAGTTTTCATCAATATAGTTTATTTTATAATCTATAGCAATACACATGAATTCTACTTGCAATAGAAATAGTCTTGCACTTAAAGTAGCAGTGGCAGCTAACTCGCTTCTGTTGAGAATAACCGAGAAACAAGTTCCAGAGCTCCCCACATAGGTGCATCATTCTGTTTTTAGACCCACAAAACATAAAACTTTTATCAGCAATTTCCAGGTTGTGAAAGATCATATATAAATTGCGTATGGAACTTACAAGATAAACAAGATCAAATGACTCGCGGTAGCTCTCAAGACTCTTCTCAATGTTATCGTTCCTGTAGAAATAAGATTAGTAGTTATGAGGAGACCGAAACAGAGAGGAGGCAAAATAGAAGAAGAGAAAAACTCACAGAAACCCAATAGATATCCGAGTCTCATAATCCAGTCCATCAGACATCCTTAAATCCCCCAAATGATCTCCCATAAGCAAAACATTCCTTCTCTCTTTCATGTTTACATTTTCTTCATCTTCCTCACCAATGTCAACACCAAGTCGATCATGAAGTGGAGCAGCCATGTCTAAAGCGTGTTCGTTTTTGTTTAGCACGTGAATTAGCTTTCCTGTATTGTGAAAGGTAAAGAGACTATAGTTTATAATAGCATGACATAAATCAAATGCTTGATACTTTCTGAGAGAGATTTCAGTTTTCCAGAGGAAAAACCACAAATGTGAGTTGATGAATGCGCTTAAATGAATGATGAAACACCAACCAAATATTATACCTTTGAAAGACACGAGCTGTCCATCATCATTGAACACCATCCTGTTAGATACAATCTTAACATTCTTGAAAGTTCTATCAAGGTTCTGCCTCAAAACCTGGTAAGAATGTGAGTATGCAACAAAAGCATATTCATTATAGAGGCAGCAGAAGTAGGAGAGTAACTCTAATAAACTAATACTCTTTAGAGTCACCTCTTCAATGACATCAGCAAGTCCTGCTGAAAAAATCAGAACAGGGATCTCCTTTTTCTGAAACAGATTGCAAATAAGGTGGATTAAGATACTAATAGTTGTTCCTCACCATTAAAGTATAACTCTACAAAACATGATTGAATTCCATTTATTTACCTCCAAAAATTCGAAAAGTTCAGACACACCTTCTCTAAAAGCTATGGAAGAATTCGCAACAGATTTCTTGATTGCGTCATATGTCAAACCTCCCTCAATGAGAAGCTCATGAGTTTTACCCCACCTCATCATTCACAACAACAAAAAGTTTATCACTTGTTTGTCCAAACTAGAGTATCAAAAGACAAGCCAAATGTGATTGATAAGAAGAGGAGTATATACCATTCTTCCATGAGTTTGGTTTTCTCATCAATGGGAATCACAGGAGAAATCTCAAGAGGATGATAGTGATCATATAAGGCTTGCCTCTTAGCATCGTAATATGCGTCTCCTTGCTGCAAGAGGCCATGACTGGCTATATATAAAGGTTTCAACTTTGATTGCATTTGGTTTAGTGAGAAGAGAAGAATATAATTGATCAAATGAAACATACTCTGCCTTCCTCGAAGTCCATTGACTCGGTATCTCGTTAAAGTCGCATCGAAATCTGCAATTACCTTTACAAAATTCGCAGGATAGACCAACACAGCACAAAGTTTAAGCATTGAGAAAAAAAAAAAAAACTTCGGAGATAGGAGTGGGAAAGACCTGGAATTTGGAAGGACCCGCGTCACGAATTAGAGTCATCTTATCGGTGAGAGCTCGAGGATGAGCTATCACAGTGTTGGCAGATAATTCACACGGTTCCATTTGATGATTCTGAGAGAAAACAAGGGAAAAAACGGACAATGTTTGAGAATTTTTCTATTGAAACTGAGAGTGAGAGGGAGAGAGATAGAGACTGACGTCGTGACGGAAGTAGCAAGAAGAATGTGTTTGCGGGTGATTATGGCAGACGATGGAGAAACGAATCGACGACGGCGCGTGAAAGCGCGTGCAGAAACTGATAACGCGCATCAATTAATTTGGTCGGAGCAATTTTATTCTGCATTACTTACGTCTAAATGGGCCAAAATAGCCTTATTGTCTCTCTGTTGGGTCTCTTAATTGATTTTAATCATTCTAATTCATAACTAAGGAAATTATCATCACATATTCAAAGTCTTAATTGAGATGTAAATAAGCAAGAAAATTATTTTAGAAAAAAATCTACTATGTATAAAAAAGGTAAGGACTTTAACCACAAGATCATAGAATAGTTCATGAAGTTAATCAAGAAAAAACACCAAAAAGAATTCAAGCAGAGACAACATGGCTTATGGTAAGCTCCACAAGGCATGTGAGAGTGCTAAGAGAGCTCTCTGTCGCCAGCAGCTAGTCTCTGTAGAGGCCAATTCCCCTCTTTGATGGTCTTAATTTCTCTTTGCCACTCTCAAGAGCTTGTTTTGAGGAGCTGAACATTGACTTGATCGAGATGACCATGGGTCCCGTGAAGAAGGCCCAAACAAGTGTAAAAGGTTTGAGTTTTGACACACACAAAAAAAAGTTGAAACCTTTTGTATTCAGAAGAGATTAAAAGTTTCTTGATAATCTCTATAAACAATTTTAAAGTTTTGACTTTGACTCTAAATAAGTAGTAACCTTTTTGTAATCTCTATACAACAAAACGAGTTCTTGCTCTTACTCTTACCATTTCATTGCACATTTTTCTACACGAAATGTAAATCTTAATTTTGGTTACTTCCTATTTACAAAGTCTCCATAACTGTCCAACCAAAAAACGTTGCAACAAATGAGTAGAAGCAGATACTAAATCACACCACAAGTGTGTGAAGTGAAACTTAGAGAGGCTTGAAGTAGAGATGATCATCAGAGAAAAGAACCCTAAAAGCTTGTCTGCATCTACACTTCAATCTAATTACAAACCCATCTCCAGATCTCTCTATCCTCATCCCTCCTCCACAATCTTCTTCTTCTTCCAACTCCTCTTGCTCCTTCTGCAATTTCACCGTAAACTTATCAAAACCAGTACTTGCGATCTTTAAGACTAAAAAAAAGAAAGCAGAATTGATTAGAGAAGAACATCAAACCTCATAAGCATAGTTAGTCTCTCCACGATTCATCACCTCTACGCATTTGTTAACCATCTTCATCGTCTATTTTACCAAAACCAATTCAAGATTCTTCATTAGTAGTTCAAAACAAGAAGTGAAAACAAAGATTAGAGAAACGCTTAATAGTTATATAACAACCTCTGTATCAGTAACAGACGGCGTCGCTTCTTGCTTCTCCGAAACAGAGCTAGTGAGATTCGTGTACCGGCTCGTGTCATGAACAGAGGAAGTTTGTGTTTCCGGGGAAGTGAAGAGAGGAGGAGAAGTGGTAAAGATTGGGTTTTGAGGGGAGAGTTTTCTGCGTTTGGGGAGATCGGATTCGTCGGAAACAGGGGAGGCGCGTTTCAATGGAGGAGTGATTTCATCGGCGGAGAACAAGGATGATGGAGGAGAGTAGTCGTACGGTGGTGAAGTGAGACGGAGGAGAGAAAGATCAATGTCGTCGAGGCTGAGATTGTTGTTACGCTCTTGAAGTTCTTCTTCCATTATCATCTTCTTAAGTCTTCTTGCTTCCTTCCTTCCTTCTCTGATTGTCAATAATTTCTCTGGAAAACGAAAATAAGTTTGAGAGAATGTGAAGAAAGACTTGGAAGTTGAAAAGTATATATAGACTCGGTTTAAAGATTCCGGTTCAATTGCGGTTTAAAGATTTAATATTTTTTACTTTTTAAATTTTGTCAAATTAAATTAAACCGGTTCAATTTCGGTTTAAAAACCACTCCGGCGATAATTGTGACATCCTAACATTGAATTATCACCGCCGGACTGATGAGTGTCGCCGGCGTCCACCGTTTTAGTCTTCCTCTCCCGCCGGTACTCTTATTTTCTCTTGCTCTCACGAACCCCTGATGTTTGAGCTGAATTACTAATCTTGCTGCTCTGTTTCCACTTTTCAGAAGTGTTCTCTCCGTACTTTTAGCGTCCTCGCCAATGGCAAGCGCACTCAATCTCTGCTACCACATCACTTCTCCGTATTCAACCAAAGTCACCGACTTGTTACCTCCTTGAGTCACAATGTTGGTCTTTTTTCTCCTCTTAATGGTTGCTTTGATTGAGAATTGGTCCTGTGATCAGTTTGTTTTGAATTAGAAATGTGCTCTTACCTCTTTATCTGTACTTGTCTTTCACATCAATTCTTAGGTTTCCAACAAATCTGATGCAGAGGCAGAGCGTTCCTGTGATGAAGGTATACCTATTTCAACTTCTTTAGTCCTCTAGTTGACACATTCATTCCTTAACTTGAGATTTCACACTGTGTTCTCTTCTTTCTAGGAGAAATGTTGGATAAGAATAGGATAAGCAAGAAAAACCCGTTTGTTTCGGAAGAGTATGTGATATACTAAATCTTTCTTTTGGTAGATTTTTTCTATGACTCTATGCTGGTGCTTGTGAGTTTGAATATGGAGTTTACTAGTTGTTTGTTTCTTACGTTTTGTTTAAGAATCAAGAGGAACCAATATCACCGATTATGTTATCTCTTCTTTCAATACTCAATTTCAAACATGTTTTCTGCCTCTTGTTTATGTGTGGAATGTTTTGGTTCAAATATTTGCCTTAGCTACTTATTTTTCCACTTCTTTGGTAATTATGACAATGTCATTTGTATTTCGGATATGGTTCTGTCCAAATATTAGCTAAGATGCTTTCGGTTCACATTGTATTTCTGGAAGGATTTGGGGAATCAATATGATTTTAACATTAACAATATGCTTTCCTTTTCATAAATTTGCCTGCCTTGATATGCTACCAAAATTGTAGGCTTCTCAAGAAGTTGAAGAGATATGGACTCTCTGGAATATTATCCTATGGGTTACTTAATACAGTCTATTACTCCACAGCTTTCCTCTTGGTCTGGTGAGTAGAATCGAATTTTGACCGTATATGCTCTGTGTAAAGCTACAAGAACATTGTTCTCCATCATAACATACTTGAGCCAGAACAATGACGATTATCTATATTGTTGTATATAGGTTTTATGTGGCTCCAGCACCGGGAAAAATGGGTTATCTTGCTGCGGCTGAGAGGTATGGAATATTTTTCAGTATTTCTTAGAGTTAAAGGGACGTGATAGATTCGTGTAGCATACAGATTTCTTAAAGTGATGGCCATGGTCTGGGCTGGAAGCCAAGTTACTAAGCTCATCAGAATCGGAGGGTAAGTAGCGAATATAAGTTTCTTACTCAGTTAGTTCTCTATAGCTTAAGAACATCAGTGTGCTCTCATTATAGTTTCATGGAGGAAGCTGTTTAACTGCTTCCTGCCAGATCATGATGATGCACTCCGAATCTTTCATATTGTCTCATCATGATAGATGTGCAGACTATGGCATTATTGTTTGAGCATCAATAATCAGAAAATCATATGATATGCAAAGTTCATAAATGTAAAATATTTGTATTAGTAGGTCCTGAAAAAGTGCCAAGTACTTCAACCTTTTCATGTGTAGGTCTAGAAGAGAGAAGTAATTGTTTCAGTTTGATCCTTTGGCGCCTAGTAGACAATGCAAATCCTTTCATATTCAGTCAAAATGAACAATTCATAACAATGTATCAACTATAAGTTTGTTCTCGTTTACGTGTAGAGAACATGTTAAGTTCTTAGGTGACAAGGTAATGCTAGGAGAAGTGGTCATAATGTATTAGTAGTAGCTAACTATTTTGCTAGAGAAAGTAGTTCAAAACCAGTTATAGCATAGTAGATGGATGCAGGACAGTCGCACTTGCACTTGCATTTGTAGTTTTGATTGTTATTGCCGACCTTATCTTGTTGTGATGTTGTTACCCATGAAGAATGTTGATGGATGCAGGGCAGTCGCACTTGCACCTATTGTTGATAGAGGATTGTCGTGGTTTACAGTAAAATGCAACTTTGAAAGTCAGGGAAAAGTGAGGCACCTAAATTACTCTTGAGTAATACATATGTAGATAGTTGATGATGGTGATGAAAGAGTAATTAAATTCTGGATGCATTGCTTTTGACAGGCTTTTGGCGCACTGGTTGGGATATGTCTTGGTATGGCTTTGATGCTATTTATCGTTGTGACACTGCTTTGGGCATAGCAGAAGATTTATCGTTGTAATAATAATAGCTACAGCATAGATCTGGCTCCATCACCAAGTTTACTTGTTTTTATCGCCGTGGGAAGTCATATGATTACTATAACAAAGGATTACTACAGCAGCCTACAACACAACCAATAAAAAAAAAACCACACTTTCTCCCTTGCACAAAGTTAACTTATTCATAATTCGTGTCACACAAGACCATAATAACCATATATTGAAGAGTTGCAAACTTGGACTAAAAACAAACAGTTGATGGAGGAATCAAATTAAATACTACATGGTGCATAGACAATAATCAAATTCAGTGAATAGAGATTAAACTAGGGAAATAAGAAACAGGAATTCCGATGGAGTCACAAGTGAAAGCAGCAACACATGATTTGGTTTCGAGATCTTGTATGGTTAGTGTTTTTATACGATATGGACTACAGTACAACAACTTCTTCTTGTTCTGGATTTGAATGATACACTCAGATTTAGCATCAAGATCTTATTCGTTTGCAATATTGATTGTTTTGTTTTTTGCACCCGATGCAGAAGAATTGTACGTAAACACAAATAATTGGGAAAAGATTCAGAAGAGTGCTCTCTTAGGACAAGAGTTGGAGCTGGCAAAGCAAAAGATGAAGCTGTTGCAAATCTCAGAGTTGAAGTAACAACAAGACATAGAAATGGTTATTTGGGGAGGCCAGTTTGAGGATGGAGAAGAGCTTGAGTTTGGTCTTGAAGCACCACAGGACCTCTTCCAGGTCTGCTGCATATAAAATAACTCACTTCACCTTTTTGATCCTGACTTCCAATTTTGTCTTTAATTCCTTGTGGAAGCTCTCCTTCCAAGCCTGCCTCTTTTACTATCGATGTATCCCCCAGTACGTAACTATACAAAGTACCAAAACACCATTTTTATTAGTCAGGAATTAAATCAATCAATCAGATCAATAACAATTCCTATCTCACCTCTTCATGTCTGTGTCAGGCTTAGGAGGGAAGCAGTAGAGCAGCCCCTGCAGCAATTCAACTGCTACTTTCCTGTTTCTTGCAATCATGACTGCATTTGGGCCAGCATCAAATGTATAAGCAATCTGTCCAGGACAACGAGATTAAGATCAGAAGACTTGTCCAACGTCATAATCTCGAAACCTATATGAAATTCAATACTTGCTTTTGAGCTATGGAGTAAGCAAGCATACATACCTCTGGTGTACCGGCAGAACGGTTCCACTTTTCAACTAAGCTGATTATCCTGGCATCATTAGTTAGTGGATTGCGATCAATACCACATCACTGATAGCTAAAAGCTGCAAATGACTGCCAAATGAAACAAAATAAGAGAAAAAGATACCTGTGGGAGGTGTCATTCATGTAGAATATGGGTGGAGATGTATCCATACAAACAGCATGAAACTGATTACTGTCTGAACACGTCAATTTTGTAAAAGATGTGAAATCTCGATTCTTTATAGCTTCTTCCATTTGCAAAATCCGTACTGGGACAACTTCCTAAGGAGAATTTAGAGCACGAAGTTAAGGGGGCTATTTTCATTTTTGAAGTTAAGCAAGCACAACCAAAACAATTCATATACTTTGTTTAGGAACCCAACAAAGGTAATTTTAGGTGATACAGACTGTTATCAATCATCAAAAAGAGAACATACCTTTGCTCTATGCTGTAAAAGCAAACTTGTCTCAACACTCTCACGCATTCCCGAGGTGCTGCTTGTTTCCTTCTGTCGTGAACTAACCTGCATGTAACACAAGCTGTATGAGATGAAAAAGATGGACAAAAAAAACAACTGAACGAAGAAGCTTTTGCAGGCTATGATGGAAATGATAAGAAAACATAGAATTATCACAGAGTTAAGATCTTCTTATTCAAGAAAAGCAGCAGAAATGTACTTCTTCGTATAGCTCACCTTCATTCATATCATTAGACAAGGAAGTGTAACAAAAAGTTAATTAGAGACTGACATAATATAGAAGATGAAGAATAGGATCGATACTGCGCATGAATTTAAAAATGCACTAGATTAAAGGTATTTAAGATTCATACCACAGCAATAATGATAACAAGATCATCCCAGTGCTTATCATCTACCAGTTGAACTGCAACACTGTCACTTCCATCTTCTTTGTTTCCCATATTCCACTTGACAAATCCCCCAAATAAACTACGGCAAGCACTTCCTGAACCTTGCCTACATGGAGAAATGACAATATAAGTTATAATCATATATACTGGTACCACTTATTTTCTAGAGGAACGTCGAACTATACATGATTCAATTAAAATCACAACTTAAAAAATAACAACAGATGATATTTAACAGTCACTGTAAAACAAGGATAATAGTAACTCGTACAGTTAACATGGAAGATACAAAAAAGATCATTAAGGGTGAAAATGCGAGTCAGGTAAGGTAAGTTATACCTTGCTATAGCAGAAAGTTGGCTTGGATCTTCATTTACATTCATCAACTTGGCAAGAGCAAAAACTGTACCCAAAAGCAAGCGTTATATACTACTACATTGAGCAATTTCCATTCCAAAAGATAGATCGACTTAGGGAATCTAGAAAATCATTCACTGGAGGAAAGAGACAGGATCAATGTCATTAAAGTTGAGCAATTCTAAGCTACATTATGCAGAAAAGATACAGATCTAGAAGGAAGATGAGGAATAAAGAGAAGAAAGCCATGTTACCATTTGATCGTGTATTATCCAGAGAATCTATGCTAAAAAAGATCAATCGGACACTGTAATAAAGTTCATAAATCCAACAAACAAAAAGCACCTACATTTTCATGATTGTACTATCTCATCCTAGCTTAAAGCAATCTTCAAGTATCCATAAACATACAATGAGGTTCCTTCACTTTAACAATGACAAAAAAAGAAAGAGTCCAAAAATGGCGGAATTTTCGTGTTTTATGCTAAGAAACCAACACCCACAAGGAAACGTAGAGAAAAAATCAGAGTACCTAAGCAAGCAAAACCAGCAGCAGAAGATGCTAAGCCAGCAGCAGTAGGGAAGTTGTTATGAGAAGCAATGTGCAGATGCAGCTTCTCCCAATCTTTCTTCGCAATCTTGATACCCTTTTCTTTATCTTCTACATCATCAGCACGACTTCGAATTTCCCTCAAGCAATTCTGGTACCTACTTCCAGAAAGCGAGATTTCCTATACTAGCATGAAACCGGAAAAAAACAACATCAACAAAAACCAACAATACTCAAATGCTTATAAATCACAACAATACATTACCTAATCCAAGTTCATTTCACAATTCAATTTATATGAATCTAAGCTTATGAGAAAATGAAGAGCAAGTAGTACCTTGCCATTGAGCCACATTCGATCTCGATCAAAGGAAGGACTAACAGCGACGGTGGTGAGAGTACAGAGGTGATCAGGATCAAGCGTGACGCTAATGCTATCATTAATGGGAAGAATCCGAACCTCATCTCTCTTTCCCCAATACTTAATCACGGCGATATTCGTTGGAGTCTGCGCCGTCACCATCACCACCCATTTCTCCTCCGCCATTAACACAGCTCAAGCTTTTTCGATTTCAGAGATCTGTGTAGCTTTGAGAAGATTCAAATAGAAATGAAATGGAAGTGACGGAGAGTTCGAAAGAGAAAGAAACAGCTCAAATCAGGTGGGAGATTAAAATAAGGAGGATGATCTCATTGGTACGATTCAGTTGCGTCCAAACTGCACATGCGTAAGCGATTCATGATTCTTAATTTTTTAATATGCGAAAAAATCAAAATAAACACCCCCAACTTTTAAATATTCTTACGAAATAAGCGTGTACTCTTAAATTAACCATAAATAACCTCCAACTTTTAAAATATTCTTACGAAATAAGCGTGTACTCTTAAATTAACCATAAGTAACCTCCAACTTTGAGTTGACTTTTAACAAAAACAGTTGACTTGGTGTTACTGTAGTATGAGGTTGATAAACGGTTGGTCAATTTGGACATTGTCAACACTAAGTTCAAGTTTACCTGATACGATTTTAACATCGAGTCTAATTAAGAGGAAGTGAGGAACAAAGAGAGAAGGGATGAAAGTGATTTAATTAATGTTACAATAGTGAAACAGCCAAGTTCGAAGTCTCGTTTCTTTTATGAGAGCCAGACAACAAGACAGAGGATAAATTAGGAGGTAGCCAAACATAATCAATGGCATCCATTTGCAGGTGCAAATCAGGCAAAGGCGTGCTTGTTGATCCCATTAATAACCGGGCCAACAACGCCCCTGGTCGCCTTCACATATGAAAGGTATTCGCTATAATGCATGCTGAATAATGTACTCTGGTAACGCGTTAGATTGATTCGCCTACGCACTGCTTCTGTTATTACACCATTGTATCCTGCTTTACGCACCAGCGAATCGATTGCCTCTATCTTTGTCCAGCCTGGGGATAAAAAAAGTAATCGTTGTATCAACAATACCAATAGCAACAACACGTACTTGAATTATTGTATTGAAATGGTACCTTCATGAGCTGGCACCTCAGGCAAATATGTGGCGCTTCGCTTTGTATTAGTCTCAGGTTCAGTAAACTCAATGATTATACCATGCTTACCAACCTTTAGAGTGAAATCACAAAACAAAATATCACCAACGGGACAATGTATAAGACAAACTACAAACAAGAAGAATTCGACAAACTACAATGTCATGAGCAAGGCAGAGCAGTTAACTAAGCGGGAAAATGATATGAGGGAAAGGACAACGGAAAGTTTATTGGCTGTGTACATTGAATAGTATGCATTCCTTCTTGGCAACTATATTCTTAATTCGTGAGATTGACATATTGTAAGAAAAGAGTGAAGAGAATATACCTCCCAATCAAGGTAATCTTCTGCATCTTCATAATCAGTCAAGACAGACACCGTACACTGCAGAGATGGCAATTCTTTGGCCTGTATAGGTGGGAACCTGCGATCCCTCAAGGCACTGCAATATTATATAAGAAAACTAATGTCGTTTAAAACTGACAACAAAAGAAAGATATCACAAGCATTTACGACCAACCACATGACATAAAAGGCAGATAAGCTATGGGAAATGCTAATGAATAGAGGCTCTCTCTGCACAATAAACACCTACATATATGTGCTTCATTTGTGGTGTCAAGCCTAAAATCTCTAAAACTGAATTACTCAGTTCCTTTACAGAGGTTGAAGCCTGATTAGCTTTCACTGTAATACTATTGCTATTCATGCTATCGATATACACAAAGTTTCGAAAAAGATACAGCAAAAAATTTTAATCAACTGCAGCAGATGGGTTGCAACAAAAATATAAATTACACACCAAACACAGTACAAAAACAGCTGAAAATTTTGATACTTGATATGAAATCTGTTAGCTCAAAACAATAGGGGAATGCCATTTATGTCTGTTTGATAAATTAGACAAAGAACTGCCTATTTACATATGTAAAAGTATATCTGTACATGTGTACTTATCCATTAGTTTGTTGTTTGTCACCTTATGGTTATCAATTTGTAGTCTATCTTAAACCGCTCTTAGTATCAAGCAACACAAGTACATTACAACAAGAGAAAAATGAGAAAGAAGAGAAGTAAAGCAGACAGACAAAAGAAAAATTCAACAAAGTTGTTAAGAGATACTATCTAAGACTTAAGAACACAGATATATGATAAGCAAAGTTGAGGCAGAACAATTTCAACCATGAAAAAAAAGCAAAGCAGACGAAAAGCACATCATGAATATGGCCAAGAAAATAATATGAGAATCAGAAAAAAAAAACTGAATGAGGACGAGTACGTACCTTGTCAAGGCATAATCCTTGAAGCCACTGATCAAGCGGCGTGCTTCCAGTGTACCAATACATCCACGCAACCGAGGCTCTCCACCATTCACTATTTTCTTCCAGGTAACAAACAATGGACTACACAAAAAGCAAAAAGACTGGACCATCAGTAAGAATGGACACAAAAAGTATGCGCTTCAGATTATATCACCCATCCATAAACATTCAACACAAAATACCCAGAAAACAAAAAATGGTTAGTTTCTAGCATCACAACGATAAGGCATGCAATGTTTGCAAGGATCTGCTGATCACAGTCTCTGAATATTAGATTGTGAAAGAATATCCTCATCACAGACAGTTTCACATACTCAAAGTGACTACTCATAACAGTATCAAGAACAACTTGGGACCATAAAAAGAATTTGATTTTGTATTTAAGAACAGATCGTCCGTTCAATAGTACTCTATCCAAATTCCAAACAAAGAGAATTACAAAAAAATGCATACTTTGAGAAAGATTCAAACTTGCATGTCATAACACAAGCAAGGAAAAAAACTTACTGATTGGCCTCTTCAAAGGCAGGTGGTGGAGTCTCTTCATTGTTGTAGTGAGAGACCAAAGTGTCGAAACAGTAAACAGCCATTTCTCTGTTCGCCGACACCATTGTTGCTTGGAAGAGAAAACCGCAGATGAAAAAAATCCAAATCAGCAAGTAATGTGAACCTGAAATAACCAAAATCTTATTATGCTTAAAGATACCAATTTTTAAACACTACCCAGAGCTAACTATCAAAAGCAACTCACAAATCAAATACCAAATTGCACAAATTAGCAATAGCAGTATTAAAAAATTGAAAATTTAAAAGTGATGGTCGACGATGAAATTGATCTGTTTTGTATGAGGGAAATCAATTAAAAGCTATGGAATCTAAAAGGTTATGGATCGATCTGTAAGAAGAATTGAAACCAAAAGAGATAAGGAATCAATTCTGAGTATGAAGAAGAGAGCGGAGAAAACCTGAGTAAAGAAAAGCGCAGGAGAGAGAGGAAGATGAAGTGTCTACGTTTTGTTTAATTAGAAAGCTTTGTTGTTTGATTTTGAGTATAGTGACAATTTTTTTGGTTGGTGTGTCTTTTTCTCAAAGACTTGTTAACTAAACTATTTGAGCTTAGTTACGGCCGCAGCTAGTTTTTGTTTTTCTCCATATATATACGTCGCCCTAGCTAGATTCACAAAAGATTTTTTTTTTTCAAAAGTAAAAAAGATTAAAAGTTATCGATTCAATATATAATCTATTTAACTTATTTTGTCATTACTACATAATAGAAAAATTAAATTATTCGATATAAACTAATTTTATAAGACAAGAATTTTGGTCTTACCGAAAAAAAAAGACAAGATATAAACATATTTATCAAAACATATATGGTTATAGTATTTGTTAAAAAGATAATTTATCTTTCCTAAAAACTAGGTTAGTAATCGTCTAATTTTGTTTAGACGGTTTACTTTACATAAAAAATAAAATGCAATATACAACCAAATATAAAATAATAATAACAATTTTTACATATAGTCAAATGCAAAGCAAAGGAAAATTTTAAATAAGAATTTTTATTTATTCAACATAAATAGATACATTTTTTTTTGGTTACTAAATCAAGTTTGATTATTCTCTAGAATATTGGTATTTTTGTAACCTCTCTAGAATTTCAACAAAGAAAATGGCAAAAAAAAAAAA
>Ga0041059_1001228_pt1 | contig 20513 bp, 11 predicted proteins | sample AraColnosormetaG_FD_56232 | JGI IMG/M metagenome (GOLD analysis project Ga0041059, IMG submission 56232) | Arabidopsis roots microbial communities from North Carolina, USA - Col MF nosort | ecosystem: Host-associated > Plants > Roots > Unclassified | place: USA: North Carolina | collected... | reverse complement strand
TTTTTTGGCTGTCAAAAAAATATATTTGATTTGTTAATTATGCTGATATATTTCATAAAATTGTACCGAACATTCGAATCTCCATAATTCAAAAATCAGTCTAGATTATTAAGCACTGTCGATGACTTGATGTAGTAGTCTACACGTTAATAATTTATATACAGAAAATAATTTTGATCATCTTTAGGGCAAAACTAATTTATAATCAAATCGCATGGGGCATTTGACGTTGTCTTTTGTGTACAACTGGGATCCACATTTGTTGCTTCGCGTTATAAGTAAGTAGTCAAAGTATTACTGAATTTCTAAATAAAAATCCGAATTGAAACCTCATTATCTTTTGTGCATTAATATATATAATTTTACTGAAATGGAATTTATAATTCTATACTTTTATATATAGTTGCCAAGAAAACAACATTATCTATATATATAATGATATATACAATGATATATATTTATTTATAGTTGTATATAAGACTTAAATGGAAGTCCATAATGATAATAAAAAATGTGATTGATAATGCGATTATACTCCAACAATCTGTCAGTGTCTATTGCTTGTGGGAGCATGTCCCTTGGAGTGACTCGGATACGCATTTATTTTGTTTATTCAATTATTTATTTATTTCATGAGCCACTAGTGGCTAGCATTTAATTGGTTTTATTACTAAATTATTTTTCCAATGAATTAAAAGATTTATGCGAAGCAATTGCACGTGAAAACAACGGTACAAATAAGGCTCATTGCTGAGTTTTATGTTTGCAATTTTGGAAGACACCGTTGGAAATAAAATGAACGTAAATTTGAATTCTAGTATTAAATTAAAAAGTAGGTTCCCTCGTATCAAATTTAAGAATTTTGTTGTTGTTCATATAATATATACAGATAAATAGTATATCTATTATTTAAAAGTCGGTTAAAAATATCTTCAACATTTTCAAAAATATTATACTCGATTCTAACTATCAAAGAAAATGGTTTAAATATACTAGATGTCAAGATCACTAGCTAGCTAGTAATCTTATATTCTACATCATTTGTTGCACTTCTTCCATGTTACGTAACATATTTTTACCCTTATAAACCTAATTACATGTCGAAGTCTTTGTCTTACCAAATATAGATATATTTCATTTCACAATGACTTCTTTTTCTGATGCGACTTTTTCAAATACTTAGTCATATAATAATTTAACAAATGCTTCAGCAAATCCGTCTATAGTGTAGAGATATATAGTCAACACTCAACAACCCTATTTATATATTAAGGGCTACAAAGGGGCATTTCATTGGCAAGTACCATTTTACTTAGTATCCAAAAAGAGTGTTTGATCATTTCCCCACAAAACAAGGTAATCGGAATTTTCTTTTAGGGTTTTTCGGGAGATCAGTTTACGAAGAAGATGAAGAAGAGGCAAGTGGTGATAAAACAGAGAAAAAGCTCTTACACTATGACTTCTTCTTCAAGCAACGTCCGTTACGTTGAGTGTCAGAAGAATCATGCCGCTAATATTGGCGGCTACGCTGTTGACGGTTGCCGGGAGTTTATGGCAAGCGGCGGAGATGATGCTTTGACGTGTGCTGCCTGTGGCTGTCACCGGAATTTTCACCGGAGGGAAGTTGACACGGAGGTTGTTTGTGAGTATTCTCCTCCGAATGCAAACAACTGATGAACGAAGATGGAAAAAAGAAGAAAAGCCAAGAAAGGTAACTGAAAACAAAGAAAAAAGGAACCTGCTTTGGATTTGATCTATTGATTTATATTAGATCGAGATGTATTTTATATGTATATGTATATGGTTAATGTTGTATATTCAACTACTTACATTAACGCCGATCTATATGATGAATGATTTTTCAATCTTGATGTGATACATACTTCAAATCTATGTGTACCTATATTTAAGATTACAATATGTGGAACAATTTTTTTGTTTTTCCTTTTTTTGGCGGATCTTGCTTTTGATTATTTTAAAAACCCAGAAGTCTTAAAGCGTTTAAGAAGTTGTCGATTTAGAATAGAATGAGCCGTAGATAATTTTGGTGACGAGTTCTAAAGACGTACATAAACCATTAACATTCCGTATAACACAAAAGTATCCAATCGAAACTAATCTTTCTTCATTGAGCTAATCACATTTGTACGTCTATATATATGTGTATGCTAATGTTTTAAGCAGGATACATAATAAACTATATTTCTTATTTGAAAGAGATGAATCTTTAAGAGCACTTAGCTTGCGCTGAAAGAGATGAATCCTTATGAGCACTTGCGATCTCTTTCAAATTCCAATGCTTGTTTTGATGTATTAATATATTTCGATGTATATCTATATCGCACATGTAGAGTATACGAAGCATATGGTCAATGACAGCAACAGAAAATGGGGATATACAGACTTATAAATGGAATTCAAAACACAAATTAATAAGCAAGTTAAATCTTTGTTCTTATTCTTATATTGACTTATAGCTAGATAGGTGAGTTTTGTTGAAAATAAGTAGTTAAAATGATTATTTTATTGTAAAATAAAATTTGGATCTTAGCTTTTATTACGTAAAAAAAAAAATATAAGTAATGCATACAAGTACCAATAATCATATGTTTCTTCCCTTTGTCTCTTTCTGTTGAATATTCGACCCACCACTTTACATACAAAAGATTCCGATAAAATGTTCAACACATATTAAAAATATAAAGTTTGATGTCCATATGAAATTTAAATCAAAGTAAATTTAGTGTTATGAAGAAAATATTATTAAACTTGATGACTTTATTCGATTAAGTCGAGTTCATGTACATATTAAACAAATAAAGCCAGAAGTCAAGTGTCAAAGCATTACTTATATATCTAATTAATAGACGGTCTGGTCGTTATCATTCTTTTTGGTTGCTAGAAAAGATCATGATGGAGTTTTTTTGTTATGTTTATGTTAATGTAATTTAATTTAAAACACAGCGGCCCACATTTCAAATCATGTTATCAAATCGTTTAGGTTCATGTTTTTCAATTCGCTTCCATATATAACAAAGATTTTAAGCCATTATCATAAAGCAATATAATACCACCAAAAACATATTGGCCACTTTTGCTCTCATCAAAGTGGCCACTCGAATTTGTTGGAAAAGACCACTGTAGTATTTCTTAATGTAATTAAAAAAAGTCAAGATACTCTTTTGGAGCATACATATTCTGATTTTGTGAACCTCTAGACAGTACGTAGACAATTTCTTTTAACGTAAAAGTAACTAAAATAGGCCAATAACTAAACACAGAGTTGGACCACATATTTTCCACCTTCGGCATAACAAAATTTGTATTCGATCCACGACCCTTAACACCATTCTCATGAACCCAGGCTTCTTTTACATTGCTTGGCTCTAAAGTTTTCAAGGCAAATGCTTATTTTTTTCTCCAGGTTCCAAAGACACTTAAAAGATAAGAGAAAAAAAAGAAGAAGAGACATTATGAAAATAGAGTGTTAAATTTAGAACTGATTTGCTTTATTTCTCACCAAGTACATAACCTAGTCCCAAACAGATAAATTTCACCATTTCACCGCACATTTTGCCTTCCCGTGACGATCATTTTCTTAAGTGTTGGAAGCCAAGAACTGCACTCATCCCATTCGGTGCTTGTCATAAGCCCCTGTTCACCAAAATTAACAAATAACAAACCAAACTCTATTCTTTATTCAACATTTATAAATACGATAATGCAAGATTACTAAAGATTCACAAATACACCACTTTTTACCTGTATTTTTAACGCTGCACCAAAATCACGTTTGTCCAGAGCTTGACAGAGCTGAGTGAGTTTTTCAGCAGCGTTCTTCGAGATGTCCCCATTATTTAGTTTTGAAAACAGAGCTCCTAGCTTTCTTGAGCAATTATCTTCTGCCTCACGCTTCTTGGCAGGAGTATCTCTTGAATAACCTCTTAATGGTTCAAATGTCTCTTTAAATAGCCTTGTCAATGAAGCCACAATAGGTTTCTGGTGGGCTGGATCATTCCATAACATCATGAAGAAAACAATTTGATTTTAGTAAAAAACTTATATATAACAAATAAACCACATGTAATGATGCTGACAAAAAGTGCGTTTTCTGCTTTAATGTTTTACAATGTCAATACCTGGTACATTGGAAGTATCTGCAGTCTGAACAGTTGGTGGTGGAGCTACAGGTTCTGGTTGCACCGCTACCTGGTGTGTTGGAGTCATAGGTCGGACTGGAGGAGCAACAGTTTGGGGAATCTTGGAGTTTATATATGGACCAACTTGTGAATGGATGGATCGATATGAACCAGGACCGGGTGGAGCATTGTAAGCTGGGCCAGCGGATCGCTGGAGACAGAGGTTTTTTGGTTAGTCAAAAGCTAAAATGTGGACAATGTAAACTAAATACAATGGAGATGGAAGTGAATCATATACATTAAATGAATGATAATCCATGGTTGGTTGCTGATATTGGTCCGCGTTCTTTAGTTCTCGAGGAGGATTCAAAGGAAAAAAAGTAATACTTCTTGATGGCTGAGCATTGCTTAATGGAGCTGGAGTAAAAGATTTCTGCAGGAAAATAAGACGAATAAATGTTTAAGTAAAAACCAAGTAGATAACAGAGTTTGTTCCAAGCCAAACAACATACCTCTTGATATGGATTGGAAATTTTAGGCTGAGTGTTTGTTGAAGCAGAAGTGTTAGCAGCTTCTGCAAGAAACAATATTATCAAAAAATTTAGCTAATATCAGAATGATAGCTTTCTTCGATAGCAGATTAATCACAACACAGCTGAACACATACCAGGTTCTGCATACAGAGAAATCCGATCACGCAAGATTGAAAGTTCAGGTGAGAAATCACCAGACTCCAGAAGTTTTAAGAACTTCATAGCTGTTGCAATAAGTCCTTGACTAGCCAATATCTCAGCATAACTTTCAAAGAGTTTACGTAGAGACGCACTGACTCTCTTGTTGCAAGTTGTCAAAGCAAGGACAAGAGTTTTCTCCATAAGATCCTATTTCACAGAAAAAGAAATGCAAAAAAAAGTTTAAGCAGAGAAGTACTATTTAATATTTATGCAAGATATAGAATTCTATACTCACTTGAACACACTCAGCATAAGATTTCCCAGCACTTTGTTTTTCAAGGCTCATTGACCAAATGTCTACTGTTTTGTCGACATTGCCTGCGCAAATGTAACACAGAGTTGCAGCCAAAGTAAAACCAGCAGCCATCAAATTTGAGGCAAGAGCATCGCAGAGGCTTATCCATTCATCTCCTTCTGCAAACTGTTTGTCAATAAATAAGAAAAAAACATTCCATTAGTGTAGTTATTAGTGACATCAAACCATCTAGGAGCAAGTATTTTAACTTCATCAAGAAAATAGTACTTACAGTGCAGATGAGAGCAAGAGTTTCTTTCCAGGATTTAGGTTGTCTTGTATGAAGGTAGGTCATTAGATCATTGTTCATCATTGCAGAAACAACCTGTAACAGATTAACATAGTAATATAAGATGACACTTATACTTATCAACATATCAAGTAAAGTTGAAAAAACGTCTAATAATATCTATACCTTCATGTAAGGAGCATTGCTCATCCTTATATATTTATCACGAGTACTCTCCCACAATTCTGTACCACCAACATGAGCAATAACTAAAGCATCAGCCATCTTATTTGCAGAAAAACACTGAGCCACTGCTTCCTTGTAATCTCCCACAATCAATGAACGTTGGATGGCATCATCAAATGTTGGATCAGAGCTCTCTTCTTCTTCTCCTTCTGGTTCTGGCACTTTCTGAGTTTCTTCCACGTTTGTAGAAGAACATGTAGCATGAGGCTCATTAGCAGTTTGATCATTTTCCTCAGATGGTAAACTAAAGCCAAGATGGCTACGCAACTTCGTCTTTGCGTTCCCATCTTCTTCAAGCATAATTTTCAGCAGTCCCCATGTTTCCTTCTCTTCCTCAGATCTTCAGAAACAATGTACACAAAGAGGAAAATTGTAAGTTTCTGTTACTTATATAAGGATGATTATTTGATCATTTTCAGTCACTGCAAGACTTACTCGGCCTCTTCTGTTTTCTTCTCGCATAAACCCCTAAGGGAAGTCTTCTCTCCATTTTCTAATGCAGCTTCAAATTTAGAAATTCGATTCACCAAACTTTTTTCTGTGGCCAAGCTATGCAGAAAGACCTGACACGCACACATAAGAGTCAATGAACTGAAGAAATATAAAAACAGCAAAACAGAATAAAACAATGTCCTCTCTAAAACAAGACCTCAGATGCCTCAGGAAGATTTTTGTTAAACGAAATAAGCTTTCCTCCAAATCCAAAAGATGCACCAGCCGGGCGCTTCCACCATTTTGGTGCTGTTAAAGGATCTGCATCGAGAAGATGGAATAAGAAGTGCTGTTGGTTCTAATGCTCCCAACAAAGCAATGATTCAAGCATATTGTTCAACAAGAGGGATCTTGAAGGACATTACCTGAATATAAATTGTTCACCTCGGTACCATAGCTGCTACAACCCTACATAGATACATACTTTCATTTTATTTTATTTATGGGTGGGAAACAAACAAGTATTCTTCAGAACTAAGCAGTACCATGACAGAACAGGAACCTAACTCCTAAAATAACAATGAAGAGGAAAAATGAACTTGTGCTGAATTTACTGGTTCATTATTTGTATACAATCATATATTATTGATCTTGATCTAGAACACAAATTTCAAACACCAAAACGAAACTGCAAAGAGCTACCTCAAGGTTATAGATGCCAATTTTCCCATCAACTGAAGATGCTGATATAACTCCAGGCATCTTTGGATACCAATGAACATCAAAATTCCAGTTTTGACCAGTAGGTAACTCAGCCACAATCTGACATAATTGGACCAAAAATTCCATTAATTTAGATAAAGTACTAGTTAACTGACAAGCATATGCAAGCTAACAACAAGGCTATATCAAATCTATTGTCTCTTCACCTTTCCTGTCTTTGTGTTCCAACAAATAGTTCGGTTGTCTTTCCCACAGGTAAGTAGATACAAGCTGTCACTTGGACACCACTCCATTGCAATCACACCTGTTGTATAACAAGTATCACCACTCTGTTTCAACCAATGCAAGGGTACATTCTATATAGTAAAAGAGATGGAGATACCTCTTTGGTGACCAACAAATGTGCGAACAGGTGATTGTAGATACCTTATGTCCAAAAGCTGACAGAAAACATCTTTAGAGACCAATGAAAAGAGCCAAATTTGATTGAACTTGAAAAAATAAAAATTAATATGATCTGATTACCTTCACATTCGGTGAACTATCTTCATCTGAAGCAACCAAAATCTGATTAAAATGATCAGGATCCCATTGCAAAACTGAGCACCTAACGGTAGTTTTCAAGCTGTTGATTGATAATGGCTAGATCAGGTTTTGATAAGAGATCACAGAGGATTTCTAATATAACAAACTAAAAATAAATCAGGATCTCAAAACTTACTCTGTTATAATCTTCTCGTTATTCACATCCCATATCACTAAGTAAAAACAATATTCATCATATACACGATTAGCACAAGTTGAAAAATTGTAGTTAACCTATGTGAACCAGATCATAGAACTCTAATGCTCACCTGTAGTCCCGTTGTGTGAGGTAGATGCTAAAACATGTTGAAACCCTTTATTCCATGATAAAGAAGAGATTTCACTTTGCATATAAGAACCAGTACCCTGCAACGAGACATTGTATATATCTTAAAGATATATACACCAGAAAAGATAAAATTGCAGAGATCTTGAACTGTATAGTACCTTTAGATAATGAGAAGGCTTTGAAGGATTTGCTAAATCCCAAATACAAACTGTACCATCATCAGCCCCAGAAGCAAGTTGATTTGGAGACTTAACATTAAATTCAAGACCACGAACCTATATTACAAAACAATGCATGTACACATCAAATAACGATGTATATATATCGGGAAAAAAAACAAAACAGAAGATACAAACTCACAGGTCCTTTGTGTTTTGACAAATCTCTAACGTGCGCAATTTCACCAGACTCAGAACTGATAAATACAAAGTAAAATACTTTACATAATCAGTATAAATTGAAGAGAGGCTAATAGATTTCAATTAGGGTTTAGGGAAAATCACCTAATTGGATTCCATAAACCGATGTTCCCGTCAACTAGACCACCGGCTATGAGACCATCGGATCCAGAGCCATAACTTCCCCAAGCGAGTCGATTAAACCGCTCGGAACTTTGGCATTGACCTACTAGTTTTAGCTCACGATCGTTGGACTGAAAATCGAGTTCAAAGATCTCGAGATTGGCGGATGAACTAAACGAAAGATCTACTGCTCCGGCCATTGTTCCGGCTGCTATGAACGGAGATTCCGGCGCGATGGCAACGAAAGCGGATCTACCAATACTCTTTATGCAATCCATTGTGAGAGTGACTCGAAGAAAGCGATTTCTCAAGAGTGCGGAGGGAAACAGAGAGAATTTTGTAATGAGTTTTCGAATGTTGTAGACAAAAACTTAGGTGTATATATATAGTAAACGAGTAAGGGTAGTTTCGTAATGTTGGACTTTGGTGGTCCGTGATCACTACCATTCACAATCCGACACGTCATTTGTGTGTTGTCCCAAAGACCAAAATATCCATTATTTCCATTTGGATAATAGCACAAAAGCTTTATTATAAAGGTGACAACTAAAATATATTTTTTCATTTTTATTAAATTGAATGATNGTTTAAAATTAATACATTGGGCTAGTTATCAAATTTAGACGTATGATATACTCATATTTTTTAAGTTAATATGTAAACTCATATTTTTAAATTTGAAAAGAAAAATTAAAAACAATTTGGGCTAGTTCACAAAATTTGATATTGGAAAAGAACGGTTTGTAGAGCCCAGTGGATCGTCTAGGGCATCTAGGCCTTATATCTACAAGTCCTTTTTTCAGTTTTGTGTCAAACTATTGATGTCAAAAAAAAAATCAGAAAATCAATAGTGTCAAGAGTGGGATTTGAACCCACGCCCTTTCGGACCAGTACCTGAAACTGGCGCCTTAGACCAACTCGGCCATCTTGACTTTTTGATTTATAACATACCCAAATATTATATTATCCTTTGCTAATTTTTAAATGTTTTGCCAAAACCCATGGATCCCCCTAGTTCAGAACCTATTCAGTTCTTTGCTGATCAAACAAGTTTAAGAGACAATGTGAACTTGAAACAACCAGAACCCTGCATAGCGATTTAAAATCTAATCATTTTGATCCACATGTACTTTGATGAAAAAACAAAAAAAGAAAATTTCCACAGTTATATATTTGGAGTTTTATTATTCTAAAGGGACAATAATGATACTGAAAAGATATTTGACGTTGCCACTGCCAAACTTTTCAGCAGACGTCAAGGCAATTTATACTTAAATGTGTGTGGATATGTATTTGTTGGAAATGCAAAATCCATTACGCACCAATCTTTCTACCTAGCTATTTATGAAGTACTGAACAATAGGCATACCAACAATAAATACCAAGCCAGTTCGATTTCTCTCTTCTCTTTGTTGTTCAATTTCCACATACCACTTGTCGTAACATTGTCCACATGTTATTTTTTTATCATGGATAATAAATCCACAAACTAACGAGAAAAAGGAAAATAATAATTTGATGATTGAGATAATTCGAATCAATCTTTGATAAGGAAAAAAGATACTGTATAACGTTGAAAGGTCCAACTCATAATGTTCATTTGGCTTGCATGTAAAATTACTGTACCATCAGGAATAATATGGTGATACTACAGTGTTTAAGTGAGATGAATAGATTAGTGGGGATACCTAAGTTAGCAAACAAAAACAAAATATTTACACTAAAAAATCTCAAGACACTAGAAATTTTAGCCTTCGTAAATACATATTGACTACTTTCAGTTATAATTCAAAACTGTATCACTTTAAAAAATGTGAAAATATAAAAATTGATGAATGTTGTGAAATGTATATAGAAAAAAAACAGAATCACATTTTCAAAACATATATTATTAATTTACTATTCATCACCATATTGGCATATTCTATTGATTGCTTTAGAACTTACATGTAACAGAGAGTAAATATGAGTTGATATATTAAGAAAAAGTTGTTGCAAATTTTTTGAATAGTCAAATATATACTAATATTTTATAGCTTATAACTAAAATACAATTTCTAAGCCGGAATCCATTTTTCAACTGATGTTTTGTAACGCGAATGAACCAAAATATCTATATAAAGTTAAGCTAGATTCTTCCTTTATCAAACGGTAATAATAACTTTACTCACTTTTTGTTTTCGAGACCAAACAAAATTAAAATCTATATATTTTTGAATCAACGTATTGTGTTTGATTATGGAAATTGAGAGATTAGGGTTCAAGTTTTTCAGCTGTAATTTGGATCGGTGAATATATTTTAAATAGCAATTTTTTTTTGTACATGCCTCAAATAGTAATTGAAATTACATAGATATATACACACATATAATGTACTTATCCTAATATTTCTTTTGAAGGAAAACCATAAATCAATTTGACAAAATACAAAAGCCGTAATCAATTTTTAAAAATTGAGGGGTTTGCAAACTGTGTAGCTAACTATGACTTGTCACCATTTCCTCCACCAAGATTCATTTTCTCTATATAATAGTGAAATTTCCTCCTCATGAACATATCCACCATTCAAAGCTCTTTCTCTCTGCAAATCTTCCATCATTTCCATAGCTTTCTTCTTCTTGTCATTTCCTTTAAATCTTTTTGGTTGGATATTTTGTATTTTAACACTTCATAAAGTAGTCATCACTAAACAACATATATACACATACAAAGAGATGGATGCTGAAAAGAAGAGTGCCCATTTTCGCCAAATCTCATCTTATAAACCACAATTACTTGTCCTCTCCTCAATCCAAGAAAACCCTTCTTCAAAAATCTCAGAAAAAGCCAATATCAAAGCTGACAATGACGCCGAGATTGGAGTTTTCGGAGCAGAAAAGTACTTCAGCATGAAGCTAGATCATGTTGATTCCACGGCGGATATCACCAAGCAACATGAAAAGGAAAACACACATGATCATCCTAATGCTAATCCTAATCCTAATCCTAATCCTCATCCTCATCCTCATCCCCAGTTGACGAAAACGACGTCGTCAAGATCAAAAACAAGCCGACATGGAACGCCAAGTGTAAGATCCGAGTCAAGTTGCAACAGTCAAACCTTTCTCATGAGGATTAACAACCACAATGAAAATAAGCAACGGAAAATGAACGATACGAGCATCTCTTTTGGTGGGTTTAGATGTTACGGTCCCTGCTCTGGGGTCAAAACCGTCCATACCGACCCAAAAAACTCCTGTAAAAGTAGAAATTCCGATCGGGATTTTGTTGCTTACGACGCAAGAAAGCACAACGACAAACCAAGACTCCATTTTGAAGCCAAGAAAGCGGATTTTCATGCGCAAGAGAAGATTTCATTACCTATTCAAAGGTCCGATATCGCCATGAACCTCGAGAGAAAGCTCTCTCTGCTTACATGGGACGCAATACCAAACCAACTCTCTACCAAGAACAACAATCACAACAATAATGGTAATAACTCTTCAATGAGTAGCAACACGCAAGAGGAAGAGACAGCAAGTGTAGCAAGTTCTGATTTGTTCGAGATTGAGAACATAACGAGCAGTGTCTATGAGCCGAGTGAGGCCAGCATTGGATGGAGTGTGGTAACGGGAAGTATGGCAGATCAATCGGTGATTTCGGATTTCGATATGATGAAGAGGGTCACGAGAAATGGTCCGGTGGTTAAAACCAAACCGGTGATTGGTGAGAAAGTCCGGTCGGCTGGGTTTTTGTCGGGTTGTAAGAGTCACAAAGCTGTCTCGGTTGTTGATAGTTCTAGAAAAGTGAAAGAAACAGCCAAGGTTGATCATCACGAGATGTCTCATCAGAAGAAGTTTAAAACTGAGATTAGGATTCAAGACTTGAGCTTTCTTTAATAAACAATGTTTGTGTATGTGTGTGTTCTTAATTAGTTTTCATCAAATATTTTTGTAATATTTCTTCGTGAGTATGCTAATGATTTTGATAATTTTAGTCACTTGGTTTATATAATAAACCCTACAATTATGGTTATCGTTGAAAAAAAATAGTGGATAATAAAACAAAGCTATGATAATGGTGATTTTCGGGGAATTTACATAAGATCCAACCAAGATTGACGTCCAAATTAAGTTTGATCAGACACTAGCTAACCAGTCACACTATATTTTACGATGAATTCTATAATAATTTTGAAATTCAATTCAGAAACCCAAATTATCCAGGAACAAAATTGATACAAAGTAACCACTGAACATATATATATTCACTCCAGTTTTTTAGTCTTCGACCATCGTACAATAATACATGTTGCTTATTAGATTTACTATCTTCTTTGGAATATGATTTAAGTTCTTAACTATGTTTCTGCATGTTATACCATATTTGCAACTTTTAAGAAATGACACTAAAATATAAGGATTATCATTTCCACACCACATGTTTCACCATATCACATCCATGGACGTTACGCATTAATTGGAATGGATTATATAATAAAACATCGTAATTATATAGATCCCTCCCGTGAGTCACGACCCTACAAATTATGCATATCAGCATGTGGATAATAAGAGACGACGATGAGAACTTGACGTCGAGACAAGGAAATATCAATTAGTCTCTATGAGACTACACAAAACTGGCATTAACGTCGGATATATATTTGTAGCCATGCAATTGCAAACTTAGGGTTGGTTAGTAGTAAATGTGAAGGGGAATGTTCTCAAATTGGGACCAATTCAATAACTCGAAACGAGCTAATTTGTTCAAATAACGAATAAACAGAGTATGGGCATTGGATGCAAAATATATAATTAATTGGACCGCCTTAGACAGCACTATATTTATTGAATAAAGTTTTAATACATATCGGTAACATCTTAATAAATCTACATATTAAGATGTTACTGTATAAACATTTTAACTAATACACATATGAACAAAACTTGACATTCTTTTTTTCTTTACAGAACAAAACTTAAAAAAACTAATATTAAGCGAAATAATTCATTGCTGATTCGTTTCTAATGGTTCGACAGAATATAACGAAATTAATGTACTACCATATTTGTTTACAATTAGTGGAAGCCGAAAATTATGTCTATACTAATATTTTCTATGTATTTAAATCAAGTATTGTGGTACCACCAGCTGTGAAGAATGTTTTCAACAATATTAATTACTTTGTGACCACCTTACCCAATTCCATTCGATATTAAATAGGAAAAAGAAGTATACCTATTATTATGTTTTGTCTGATATACATACACATAAATACCCAACTAGAGCCAAACAACTCCAATAAATCAACCGTTGAATATGAATAATATGACACCTTTTTATTCATAAATGTGATCCTTTTAAACGTATAAAAATGGAGTAGTTAATAACTTAATAACTTAACTTAATAACATTGGTTCCTTTACACCAAAAAAAACAAACATTTTATTTGGGTCTCAAGAGGTTTATTAATAGTGGCCCATGTATAGACTGTTGCAATTACATTATTTCAGTAGCCCGTAAAGTTCCCTGGGAAGCCCATTTTGAGCCCATGGATAAGAAATTTAATTTAATCCACACAGAAAATTATATAAAGGGTGGGTTGATCAGATAAGTTATTAAGAAATCATCATGATTGTATTGTTTGATTTGTTACCTAATATTGTTTTTGTCACCAATTACATGAATTTTTTGTTGTTGTCAATACATGACTTTTGTTGTTGTCAACACATGACTTTTTCTTTAATCATAAAAAAACTTAAACAACATCACATCATTTAAGCTAGATATATTTTTGTTAATCACTTAATCACCATTAATCTATATATGGATGGGTAGATTCTATTATTTTTAAATCACAAAACCAATTATATAAAAATAAAATAAAAAACCTAAACAAAAGAAACATATGAAATTCCCGGCTCTAAATGACAAAAATACCCTTCTTCTGTAACGTGACGTAATCTAATTGGTTAACAAAACCCCCAAAACCCTAAATCAGTTTGCCCAGATTCACGCATCACACAATCGAGTTTTTAGGGTTTTAGCGGTTGCTCTCTCGGAAGCCAGAGAGAAGAGGGAAGAGGAAGTCTAATTCCTCTGCGTTTTTTGCAATTAGGGTTTTCTCAATTGGAATCGAAAATGGTGACAGACAAGAGCAAGAAGGCGAAAACCGAAGAAGAAAACGTCGAGCAAATCGATGCAGAGCTTGTCCTCTCAATCGAAAAGCTTCAAGAGATCCAAGACGACCTCGAGAAGGTAAATTCCAAAAATTTTTAACAATCCCCATGTTTAAATTTTCTCGTGAATTTTCCTTTAGTCGATGTTCATTTATTGCTTTGATCAATGAGAATTGTTGTGTTGGACTCTCTCTCGATTCAGATTTCTAGTGGACAAATTATAAAGAAAAGTCAGTATCTTTATTAGTAATTATGTTGTTGTTGTGTCTTTCGAGTGAAATGTGGTCGCTTTCAAATTGACTTTGTCAATAAAACTGTTTGAGGATTGAATTGTTGTGTTGAGTCCAATCTCTCAGTGACCTCTCTGGTTTTGGTTTTGATAGATAAATGAAAAGGCTAGTGATGAAGTGTTGGAAGTGGAGCAGAAATATAATGTGATAAGGAAACCTGTTTATGACAAGCGTAACGAGATCATCAAAACCATCCCTGATTTCTGGTTAACTGCTGTAAGCCAGACTCTCTGTTCTGTTTTTTTTTTCAATTCAGAGTTTTAAACAATGTTTTCTCTAATTGGAATTTTGGAAATTTACATTTGTTGTAGTTCTTGAGTCACCCTGCTTTAGGTGAACTTTTGACTGAAGAAGACCAAAAGGTTTGTGTTTTCCTTATTAGATTTTGATTGATTGATTCACAGTTTTCATTCTTTGTCCTGTTGATTCGATATTTCTGTTTTTGAACAGATTTTCAAATATCTTAGCTCTCTTGATGTTGAGGATGCCAAAGATGTGAAATCTGGATACTCTATCACTTTTGTAAGTTTCTTTTGTTATTATGCGACTTTATCATAATTTGATTGATATATCTCTGATTGATCTAAGAAAGCCAAGTTGTTTAGTTTATTCGTTTACTGATTGTTGTTACATTGTGAATTGCAGTCCTTCAATCCCAATCCATTTTTTGAAGATGGAAAACTGACAAAGACTTTTACCTTTCTCGAAGAAGGGACAACCAAAATCACAGCCACGCCTATCAAATGGAAAGAGGGCAAAGTAAAATGGATCTTTATTGCATAAAATAAGTTTATTTCTTAAGCTGTCACTGTTTTTGAGATTATTCTTAACTATATTTCTCAATTATCAAGGGCCTGGCGAATGGAGTGAATCATGAGAAGAATGGAAACAAACGTGCACTACCTGAAGAGAGGTATTTCTCATCTCCCCCATTTCACTGAAACCCATCATAGATCCAAGTTAAAACTCTTGGCACCATTCTTATTAGCCATTACACGTCTAAGGACTCTCTATCTTTTACCTGTCTTTTTTCAGCTTCTTTACCTGGTTTAGTGATGCTCAACACAAGGAGGATGTTGAGGATGAGATGCAAGACGAGGTAATGATCCTATATTTTTTTTATGACTTGATTGTAAGAGTAACTCCATGTATGGCCCAACTTGAACTCGGAAATTCGTCTTGTAGCAGGTTGCAGATATCATCAAGGAAGATTTGTGGCCCAACCCTCTCACCTACTTCAACAATGTAAGCTACTCACCATATCATTTTTCAGTCTTTACTTGGTTTAGAGCGCTTAAGTTGCTTGGAGATTTTGGTAAATTGTTAAATGTAACTTTGTAGGACGCTGATGAAGAGGACTTTGATGGAGACGATGATGGAGATGAAGAGGTAAAAGCCTCATCTTATTTCCTTTGTTTGGTTGAGTTTTCTACTTAAAAATTACTGCATCTATGATATGCTAATTAATGTGCATAATGAGATGAAAGATTAGATAGAGATATCTTAAGACAGAACATTGTGTTATTATTAATGCCTGAAACCATTTAAATTCTGGAGATTCCATTATAAGTTGTGCCTGATAAGTTTTTCAAAACCATATCTGTCTCTAGGAGAAAGAAGGTGACTCTGATGAAGATGATGACGAAGAAGACGAAGTTGGTGAGGAATGATGGCAGGGATACCCAGAAACCACATTTGCTTACATGTCTTCTCTATAACAGAGTGTGTAAAGTTTTGTGTGTTGAAAGGTTTTTAATTTTAAGCAAAAGTGGATTATGACGACAACAGACAAGCTTTTAATTTTATTTTACCGTAATAGTTATATCTTGTTGTAAGAAACCATTTTCAGCCTTTTGTTGGAAAATCCTGCTTAAATGGTTTTTGAGTCTTACATAATAGCTTCTTCATCTTTTGTCTTCTTAAAGAGAATTATATTTGTAATTTCATGTCTGTTGTGTTTCTTTGACTTTACTGAATAGAGAATTTGTGTGTTTATGGTGAAAATATAGCCGATCTGCTTGACAGATGAACGGAGTTTATTTTGTCTGGTGACATGACTCTGTTCTCTTATATCAGGATTTTTGAGAAACCCTTTGGTATCTTTATTGTTTGGTCTGAAGGTATGTATATACTTTTTGTCTTTGATTAACCTAGTAATATGATTACTAACTCCTGTAAGTTCCTCTTTCAGATCACTAGAACAAAGCAAGAAGTTGTAATATCTATTGTATAGTATAAAGATGCTCGAAAAATTTCAGATTCTGGTTAGCTCTAGTTGTACAGAAGAACAAAAAAGTCTCTAAAGACTCAAATGTTTCAGAACGACCTACGCCTATGAGTGTCTAAACCGGTTAAATCCGAACCGAAACGAATGGAAACAGTCTTGAGAAACAAAAGAGTAAAAAACTGATCATAGAATCACCTAGTTTTACTAAAAAGTGGTATTTAATAAAATTGCTCTCTAAACAACTTTATTAATAACCTACAACAAGATTTAATTTCTCATTTCTTAAGAGGCCATTAACTACAAGAATCACCTGAAAAGTATTAACTACTCGCAGCCATTATCTCCAATTAATTGAAACCGTTTTTTTTTTGGTGGGAAATGTATTATTAATTTCTTAACCGTTACTCGCAGCTCCAACTATAAGTTTATAACTATTTTTCGTTAACAATTAAAATATTAATTGGCACCATACGTTACAAGTTAACTGATTACAAATACTAAGGAGTATATAATACTTAGGAAAAACTGTAATTATATGAAATCAACTAGCTACTTCACAAAAGAGCAAATTAACTACGATTGGCTTATAAATTATATCCATAGATCAGAGAGATGCTAAGAGAGACGTCTATCCATTACCTAATCCTTAAAAAAAACGTCCCTCTTATTAGCATTAGTTACCATTAATCATTTATATCTCTCTCGTAACTCCAAAGTTTTTACAGGGCAATCAATTAGCCGTCATACCCACTTTCCCGTACATTTTATAACTTCACTTCTATATCTACCACTACATGCATGTATATATATATACACACCGTTCTCTCTCTCCCGTTGATTAGTGATCACAAACCCATTAATAATGATGAAATCGTTTTGCAAGTTGGAGTATGATCAAGTGTTTGGCAAAGAAAATAATTCATTCTCATTTCTAAACCACTCATCACTTTACTCTCATCAAAGGTAAATTAATTGATCATGCATGACTTTTTTTTAGTTTTACATGTTTATATAATAGTTCTTGATCCATGTTTTGTTGTTGTGTGTTCTTAATGCAGCGAGTTAGCAAATCCTTTCTTCGAGTTGGAAGACGAGATGCTTCCTTCTGCTACCTCTAGTAATTGTTTTACTTCTGCCTCAAGCTTTCTGGCTTTACCTGATCTTGAACCCATCTCCATTGTGTCTCATGAAGGTATGTATATTGTAGTTGTTTGATCTCATGGATTTTATGTGTGCACTTCTCATTCTTGTCGTTCTGTTTAAGCAGATATACTTAGTGTGTATGGTTCTGCTTCATGGACCGCAGAAGAGACGATGTTCGTTTCTGATTTTGCGAAAAAGAGTGAAACCACAACTACCAAGAAGAGGAGATGCAGAGAAGAATGTTTTTCTAGTTGTTCTGTTTCAAAGACATTGTCGAAGGAAACCATCTCATTGTACTTTTACATGCCGATAACTCAAGCGGCTAGAGAGCTTAACATTGGTTTAACTCTTTTGAAGAAGAGATGCCGCGAATTGGGTATTAAACGTTGGCCTCATCGTAAGCTCATGAGCCTACAAAAACTCATCAGCAATGTCAAGGTATAAACAACTATAAACATAAGACAACTAAGTTATAACAAGTTAAATTCCTCTATTGTGTATCATTAGGAATTATTTTTTGCATTTTTTAGTTCGCCAAATTTTCTTGAAAATTTGATTTTTGTTGTTTTGGAAATGAAAACGCTATATAAAGCCTTAATGCTATGGTCTACCGATTTAGTGAATTTGATGTGACTATTTTTATAATTGTAACAGGAGCTAGAGAAGATGGAAGGGGAAGAAAATGAAGATAAGCTAAGAAACGCTTTGGAAAAGCTCGAGAAGGAGAAGAAAACGATTGAGAAGTTACCAGATTTGAAGTTTGAGGATAAGACAAAGAGATTGAGACAAGCTTGTTTCAAGGCTAACCATAAGAGGAAGAGAAGAAGTGGCATGTCCACGCCCATCACATCATCATCTTCTTCTGCTTCTGCTTCTTCTTCTTCTTACTCTTCTGTTTCGGGTTTTGAGAGATAATAGGTGCTCGATGGTCTTTGATGAAGAGGTATGAGAAGATGATGATAAAGAGGTGAAGGATCTCTTATGAAGTTTCTCTAGTGTGGGTTCTTCTATTTGTTTGTGAATGTGTTGTGTATGGTTTATTGTATTCGACTCTAAATTACAAAACGTTTTTGACTCATTAATATTAAAATTACTACTAATATAGTAAACGATCTCTCTCTCTTTTTTGTTTGTCTCAATAACTTGTTAGCTAGCTTTTCAATCTACTTCTTTAAAAACACCTTCTTCATATTTTGACCCGAATGCATAACTTATGTTGGTTAATATCTATGTTCACGTAGCTTCGTAATTCGTATAGTAAATTTGTATCAAAATTTTGGTGTCAATGGCAGTAATTTAGTACAACAAGAACAACAAGAATTTTGCTTCCAATTCTAGAATATAAGAAGATTGCTTAACAACAACAAAAACAATAAAGAATCACTCTCTTTATTTATGCTTTAGAGATCTCAAAACTAAAACTCTCAAGTTCTCTCAATCCCATAAACTCTCTTAAGGTTATGTCTAAACTCGACATCTATTAGGAATACAATTATATTTAGATAACTGCTAAATATATAAATCATAATCCTACTTTGAATAGCTTATGATTCCAGCTAATTCAAGCTTATCCAACAATTTATTATTCGAGTTGCTAAAATAAATATTTTAATTTTTTTATATTTTGTGAAATACCGCAAGTTTGAGAAAATTAGAACGACTATGAATGTAAATTTGATTTAGGAATTATGATTACTTATTTTTTATTTTGCATTCGATTTTTTTTTTTCTTTATTTTTGGGACCTAATTTGGATAATGTTGGGTAACATAATAAAACTGATATAAATCAAAAGAGTTTTGAAAAGATAAAATTAAGAAGAGGAAGAAAAAAAATTACAGTTAATTAGCCGATATCTATAAAATAAAATATATTGACTAATTATATACTATATCATTCTTATAAAATATATGATTCCTAGACAACATTTCTTACAAAAAAAAAAATGCATAAAAGGCTAAAACTCCCATGCATGAGTACTATGTACATTATAGCGCAATAGCTCTGTGCCTCTGTCCTGAGTTAGTTCGGTTGCTGCAGTCACCAAATATACAGAGACTTATTCAGTTTGGTGGATTATATAGCTAAATAGTTTCAATGGAGATATGAATTACAAACCTGGTTGTAAGAAGTTTGACTAAACTTTAAATCTGGAACCCAATTACTTTGATGATGATGATGTAAGAAAGTGTGACCAACTTTTAAGTACTAATTTTTTTAATCAACTATATATTTTTTTGTCTTAATTTATAAAGTTTTTCAAGCTTAAAAGGAAATTGAGTTTAAACGTCAATAATCAGATTAACAAAAACAATTAATTAATTAATTGTTTGCTAAATTATACCCAAAGAAAAAAAAAGGAAAGTAAAAGCTTAGGAAAAAAACATACACCGTTTGTAAATTAGGAAAAAAACAATTACAAATGTAAACTGATATCAAATCCCAATAGTATTAGATTTTCTACTAAAGATATATATATATATATATATATATATATATA